>Ga0073928_10000147_pt1 | contig 164103 bp, 135 predicted proteins | sample PaiPotPPA55metaG_FD_76969 | JGI IMG/M metagenome (GOLD analysis project Ga0073928, IMG submission 76969) | Iron sulfur acid spring bacterial and archeal communities from Banff, Canada, to study Microbial Dark Matter (Phase II) - Paint Pots PPA... ...
GTAGTTCATCTTGTAGATGTGGTCGCCGGAGAGGATGATGACGTGCTTGGGTTCTTCGGAGCCGATGGAGTAGATGTTCTGGTAGACGGCGTCGGCGGTGCCCTGGTACCAGGACTTGGAGACGCGCTGCATGGGGGGAAGGATCTCGATGAACTCGCCTAGCTCGTTGGCGACGACGGGGCCCCAGCCCTCGCGGATGTGGCGGTTGAGGGAGAGCGCCTTGTACTGGGTGAGGATGTAGACGTGGCGGAGATCGGAGTTGATGCAGTTGGAGAGGGTGATGTCGATGATGCGGTACTGCCCGGCGAAGGGGACGGCCGGTTTGGCGCGATCGCGGGTGAGGGGGAAGAGCCGTTCGCCGGCGCCACCGGCAAGCAAAACGCCAAGCGTATCTCTCATATCCATAAACTCCAAAACTCCGCACTGCGTCCGCAGACTAAGAACCAAACTTCTGAATCAGATGCACGAATTTGCTCTGGTGCAACAGAGAAACGCGAGTCTACCATGCGAGATTCGACTTTGTAATTACGAAGGGAAAAAGACAAAGAAATGAGGCCCGGCAGAGTGCTGCGCGGGCCTCATGGAAAGCTGCGATCCGGTTAGGCTTCGGGGGTGTCTGGCTTGCCTGGGGGCAACTGACGCTGCCGTGGCGAGGGAAGCTGCGTCTCCGAAGTTGTCTCTTCGTTAAGACTGATGCGGAGGGATTTTAGGAAGGTCAGATCGTTTCGAGTGAAAGGCCCGTCTGTGTCTTCGGCGACGGATTCAACGGTGTCTTCGGCTTCTGTCTCGACCTCGTTGAGGCCGATGGTTGCCTCAAGCATGAGGAGGACATCGAAACCCTGTTCGCGGATGTTTTTGACGACGCCTGCTATGTCCTCCGACTCCGAGACGGACTCGTGGATCGCTTCGCCAAGCTTTTGGATAAGGTTTTTGACCTTCTGATTCAATGCCACCTCCGGGCTGCCCTATGGTTCGAATCCTCACCGCGCATCGGGTATTCCCGGCGAAGGTGACCGGCGGGAACGGCATTGCGGGTACATCAGTCGTACCTGTTCTTTAAAGAATACGCCCATGATTGCGGAGGCTGCAATGATTTTCGTTTGTGCATACAACGATGGGACTTAGGTGGTTTCGACGAAGGTGTGGTGGTCGGCCCAGGCCTCTTGGAGGCGGTGCGCCAGCAGTTCGACGGGTGGCGTGCGATTGCGAGACCATGCCAGAAAACCGAGCGTCGCAGCACAGAATCCGCCGACCATCCATAGAGTATTTTTCATCGCGTCGACCCCCTCTTTTGCGTTCAGATGCCTGTTGTCAGGAATACGATGCGTTTCGCGGTACGGATGGAGAGAATTTTTATGGTTAGCTCGTTTGGGGGCGGGCTTTCGTGGGGATAGGGGGAACGGCTACACTTTGGGGTATGGATTCGGTTCGATTTGGGCGGGTGCTGGGGATCGGGACCCGGCTGGCGGCTAAGACAGTGGCGGCCGCGGTGGATGCGGCTACGTCTCCGAATCCCTCTGCAGGTACAAAGGCGAAACAGGGTTCGGGTGCGGCTCCGACTCAGGCTGCGGATTCTGCTTCGGCTTCGGCTTCGAGTGCAGGAAACGAGGGGGCTTCTGGGACTCGACTAGGCCAACAGGCGGCGCGTAAGGCTGCGCAAGTGCGACAGACGGGGCAAGGTCTGAAGGAGGGCAGCAAACGATTTGGCGAGGCGATGTGGGGGCCCCTGGCGAAGGCATCCGGTGCGCTGTGGCTGGAGTTGACTGGGGTTTTCTTCGGGATCTTTGCTGTGTTCGCCGGTGGGGGAGCTTGGAAGATGCGAACAGCGCTGCATGAGACGGCTGCTAACCACGATGTGCATGTACGATTTCTGGCGGCGGTATTGATGGCGGCGGTGTTTGGGTATTTTTGCGTCAGCAGTTTTGTGAAGGCGAACCGCAGGAGCCGGGCCTGAGGGTGGTAAACGAACGCAGAGGACGCTGAGGTTTCGCGAAGGACGCTACGGCTACGCTACACTTGAGCGCGTTATGTCGAAGATGCCTCGAACAACTCAGACGAGTAGCGGGATTCCTGTCGAACTGGTTTATGACGCGGAGAGCGTGAAGGACTTCGACCTGGCGGCGCAGCTTGGCGAGCCGGGGCAATACCCGTTTACGCGGGGGATTCAGCCGACGATGTATCGCGGGCGGCTGTGGACGATGCGGCAATATGCGGGGATGGGGGATGCGGAGGAGTCGAATAAGCGGTATAAATTTCTGCTCGCGCATGGGGCTGGAGCAAAGAGCAGAGGTGGACTGAGTGTGGCGTTCGATCTGCCGACGCAGATTGGGTATGACTCGGATTCGCCGCTGGCGCTGGGTGAGGTGGGGAAGGTTGGGGTCGCGATCGATTCGATCGAGGATATGCAGCGGCTGTTCGATGGAATTGCGCTGGATACGATCTCGACATCGATGACGATCAATGCGACGGCTTCGATTCTGCTGGCGCTGTATGTGGCGGTGGCGAAGCGGACGGGCGCTGAGGTGCGCAGGCTGAATGGGACGATCCAGAACGATATTTTGAAGGAGTATATTGCGCGGGGGACGTATATCTATCCGGTGACGCATGCGATGCGGCTGGTGACGGACATCTTTGCGTGGGCGGCGGAGGAGGTTCCGGAGTGGAATACGATTTCAATTTCGGGCTACCACATGCGCGAGGCCGGTTGCACAGCGGTGCAGGAGGTGGCGTTTACGCTGGCCAATGGCATGACGTATGTGCAGGCGGCGATCGATGCGGGTTTGGATGTGGATGGGTTTGCGCCGCGGCTGAGTTTTTTCTTCAACTCGCATAACAACCTGCTGGAAGAGGTAGCGAAGTTTCGCGCGGCGCGGCGGATGTGGGCGCGGATTATGCGGGAGCATTTTGGCGCGAAGACGGAACGGAGTTGGATGCTGCGGTTTCATACGCAGACGGCGGGGTCGACACTGACGGCGCAGCAGCCGGAGAACAATATTGTGAGGACGACACTGCAGGCGCTGGCTGCGGTTTTGGGCGGGACGCAGAGCCTGCACACGAATGGGTTCGATGAGGCGCTGGCTTTGCCTACGGAGAATGCAGCGCGGATTGCGTTGCGGACGCAGCAGATTCTGGCGCATGAGAGCGGCGTGGCGGAGACGGTCGATCCGCTGGCTGGGTCGTTCTATGTGGAGTCGCTGACGAATGAGATTGAGCGGCGCGCGGAGGAGTATATGGCGACGATTGCCGGATTTGCTCAAGACGGGAAGTATGGGATGCTGCGGGCCATCGAGCGGGGTTATGTGCAGCGTGAGATTCAAAATGCTGCGTATGGCTACCAGACTGCCGTGGATGCGAAGGAGGCGATCGTCGTTGGGGTAAACGAGTTTGCCAGCGAGCAGGAGGTCGCGGTGCCGATTCAGCGCATCGATGAAGCTTTGGAGGGGCGGCAGGTGGAGCGGGTGCGTGCATTGCGTGCACGGCGTGATGCGGGTGTTCATGCTGCGGCGCTGCGACGCGTGGAAGATGCGGCACGAGGTGGGGGAAATCTGATGCCGCAAATACTGGATGCGGTGGAGAGCTACGCAACAGTGGGTGAGATTGCGAATATGATGCGCAGTGTCTTCGGTGAGTATAGAGAGACGGTTGTGGTTTAACTTTGGGCGGAGATCGTTCGACGCGGGAGGATTGGAGGCTTTATGCGATTTTTCGTGATATGCCTTAGCTTCGTGGGTTTGCTCGCAGGTGCGGTTTCGGGCGCTCAGCCGACGGGCGCGCGGATTCCTGAGGTGCATGCTACCTCCTTTTCGAATGAAGCAGTGAATCTGCCGGATGGGTTGAAGGGTAAGGTTGGTGTGCTGGTGCTCGGGTTCAGCCGGGATTCACGAGATGCTGACGCTGCGTGGGGAAAAAGGCTGGCGGCGGACTATCGGGAGTCTCCGACGGTGGTGTATTACGAGATGCCGGTACTGGCGGCAGCTCCGCGAATGATACGGGGATTCATAGTGAAGTCGATGAAGTCGTCTCTGCCGGCGAGCGAACAGGCTCGATTTGTCGTGATACTGGAGAATGAGGCGGCGTGGAAGATGGTGACCCACTATGGGCGGCCGGACGACCCTTATCTTCTGGTGGTTGACAGCCAGGGGAGTGTGGTGTGGCAGACGCAAGGCGCTGTCACGGACTCGGCTTATGCTGCGCTGAAGCAGCATGTGGAAGCGTTGCGCACGCAGCTTGGAACACTGTCGACGAGGTAGCATGTAAGAGCACCAGAATACGGTTCGCCCAAGTCTGGTAGATCGAAGGAAATTAGGTCATGTCAGAGACAATGGCACCACTTCGCAAGACAGCTTTGAACGCAGTACACCGGGCGGCTAAGTCCAAGATGGTTGATTTTGGCGGGTGGGATATGCCGGTTGATTGCTGCGGTTTGATCGCAGAGCACATGGCGGTGCGGACAGCGGTGGGCGTGTTCGATGTGTCGCACATGGGTGATATTCAGCTGCGGGGGCCGGGCTCGCTGGCGGCGGTGCAGCGGCTTTGTATGAATGATGCGTCGAAGCTGGCGGTGGGGCAGGCGCATTATTCGGCGATGCTGTATCCGAATGGGACTTTTGTTGATGATGTCGTAGTACATAAACTTTCGGACAATGATTATTTGATTGTGATCAATGCCGGGACTCGCGAGAAAGACGTGCAGTGGGTGCGGCAGACGATCGGCGCTATGCCGGGTGTGCATGTGAACGACTTCAGCGACTATTACACGCAGTTGGCGATCCAGGGGCCACGGGCGGCGGAGACGCTGCAGAAGCTGACCTCGACCGATCTGAGTGCGATTAAGAATTACTGGTTTACGTGGGGGCAGGTGTGCGGGTTGCACAATGTGATGATCGCTCGTACGGGGTATACCGGCGAGGATGGGTTTGAGATTTATATTCCGTCGGATGAGCCGACGAGCGCGCGGGTGTGGGGCGAGGTGCTGGCTGCGGGTTCGGAGTTTGGAATTCTCGCTTGCGGTCTGGGGGCGCGGAATACGCTGCGGCTGGAGGCGGCGATGGCGCTGTATGGGCATGAGATTTCGGACACGATCAATGTGCTTGAGGCTGGGCTGGGGCGATATGCGAAGCTCGACAAGGGCGATTTTGTTGGGCGGGATGCGTTGGTGAAGGTTCAGGAAGGGGGTGGGCCGAAACGCAAGTTGGTTGGCCTCGAGATGATTGAACGCGGGATCGGGCGGGATGGGTATCCGGTATTCGCACTTGATGGGAGGCGAATTGGTGAGATTACGAGTGGGTCGCCGTCGCCGTTTTTGAAGAAGAATATTGCCCTGGCTTACGTTCCGGTTGAGCATGGCGCGCTGGATACTGAAGTTGCGGTGGAGATTCGCGGTCAGATGGTGAAGGCGAAGGTGGTGCCGACTCCGTTTTATAAAAGGGCGAAGAAATCCACTTAATCGCGGCCCTCGAGTGGCGTCCGCAACATCTACAATGGAAGTTCTGGACTTTACTACGGAGAACAACTGAATGGCTTACCCGGCGAATTATCGCTATACCAAGGAACACGAGTGGATTCAGGTCGACGGCAAGATTGGCACCGTCGGGATTACGGACTACGCGCAGAACTCGCTGGGCGACATTGTGTTTGTCGATCTGCCGAAGGTGGGCGATACGATTGAGGCGGGCAAGAGCTTCGGTTCGGTGGAGTCGGTGAAGGCGGTGTCGGATTTGTTTGCGCCGGTCTCGGGCAAGGTGACGGCGGTGAATGATGAGTTGAAGGATGCGCCGGAGAGAATCAACTCGGATGCGAATACTACCTGGATGTTGAAGGTGGAGCTGTCGGACGCGAAACAGGTCGATGGGCTGCTGACCGCGGCGGACTACGAAAAATTTACCAGCGAAGAGACCGGACACTAAAACGATGCGCTATTTGCCCAAGTCCCCTGCGGACCGTGAGGAGATGCTCGCCGAGATTGGCGTGGCGTCGATTGATGATTTGTTTTCTACCATTCCCGCTGAGTATCAACTGAAGCGCGACTTGAAGGTTCCGCGGCAGCATGGCGAGTCGGAGATTTTGGATCGCTTTCGTGCGTATGCAGAGAATAATGCCGTTGGGTATTCGAGTTTTCTGGGCGCGGGTGTGTATCGGCACTATCGGCCGGTGATTATCGACTCGCTGGTGCAGCGTGGCGAGTTTTTGACGAGCTATACGCCGTATCAGCCGGAGATCTCGCAGGGTACGCTGCAGGCGATGTTTGAGTTTCAGACGATGATCTGCGAGCTGACGGGGATGGAGATCGCGAACGCGTCGATGTATGACGGGTCGACGGGCGCGGCTGAGGCGATCATGATGGCGGTGCGCGTGACGGGGCGCGATGGTGCGGTGATTGCGCGGACGGTGCATCCGGAGTATCGCGAGGTGATTGCGACGTATGCACAACACCAGGAGATTCCGACGGTTGAGGTTGGGTATGCGGCGAATGGGCGCGTGGATATGGCTGCGCTGGAGGCTTCGATTACAAGCGATACGGCTTGTGTGCTGATTCAGTCGCCGAACTTCTTTGGGACGATCGAGAATGTTGCGGCGATTGCCGAGATCGCTCATGCGAAGGGTGCGCTGCTGATTGTTTCGATTGCGGAGGCGGTGTCGTTGGGGATCGTGAAGCCGCCAGCGGAGGCGGATATTGTTTCGCTGGAGGCACAGTCGTATGGGGTTGCCGTTGGTTACGGTGGACCGTACTGCGGCGTGATTGCCTGCAAGGAGAAGTTTTTGCGGCAGATGCCGGGGCGGCTGATCGGCGAGACCAAGGATGTGAATGGCAAGCGCGGGTTTGTGCTGACGCTGTCGACTCGTGAGCAGCATATTCGGCGGGAGAAGGCTACTTCAAATATCTGTACGAACCAGGCGCTGGTTGCGATGATGACGACGATCTTTCTCACGGTCTATGGCAAGCAGGGGATGAAGGAACTGGCGGAGCAGAACATGGCTAAGGCGGCTTATCTCAAGGGCGTGCTGGGTGCCTCTTCAGGGGCGAATGTGTTGTTTGATGGGGCGCCGCGGTTTCATGAGTTTGTGCTGGAGCTGCCGAAGAGTGCGGAGGACACGAATGCTGACTTGCTCGGTGACAAGATTGTTGGCGGATTGCCGCTGGCGAAGTGGTATCCGGAGCTTGGGCCGAATGCGAGTCTGTGGTGTGCGACGGAGTTGACGACTCGGAAGCAGATGGACGCTGTTGCGGCGGCGCTGGCGGGTAAGAAAGCTTAGGAATGGACGTTTCGGCAATCATCGGCGAAGAGTTGAAGGCGGTTGAGTTCGTCGAGGATTTTTTGCAGCTTCGATTCGAAGCCCCTTTGCTGACTTTTTATGCGTGGCCTCACGTGTTGTTTCCTGAGTTCTCGGTGGCTTATGGCGAGCCGGAGTATCGGAATGCTTTGTGCGCGCAGATTAATGACAAGGTTGTGCAGGCTTCGCTTGAGGAAGGCGATGCGCTAACGATTGAGTTTGAGAATGGGACGGTGTTTGGGCTTTCGTTGCGGGAAGAAGATGTGGATGGGCCGGAGTCGGGGAGTTACTCGGAGACGGGAAGCGTTGTTGATGCGCAGGAGTTCTAGAGCTTTGGCTCTTTGCAGACTTCGTGGCGCGAAAAACAAAATGCGGGGGGTTCTTCGCTCTGCTTAGAATGACAAGTTTTGTGGTCGTGAGGGATAGATGGCAAATGAAAAATTTGTAGGGACGCCGAAGAAGGCTACGACGCACGTTAATCAGAACGAAGATTTGATCTTTGAGAAATCTTCGCCTGGGAAGAAGGCTTATCGGCTGGCGGAGTTGGATGTGCCGGCGGTGGATGCCGCTTCCCTGCTTGGGGCTTCAGTGCGCAAGGATCTGGGGGTGATGCCGGAGTTGAGTGAGATCGAGATCATTCGACACTTCACGCGGCTCTCGACGTGGAACTATGCGATTGATCTTGGCATGTATCCGCTGGGTAGCTGCACGATGAAGTACAACCCGCGGGTGAATGAGGCGGTGGCGCGGTTGGAGGGGATTGCCGAGGCGCATCCTTATCAGCCGGAGCCGCTGTCGCAGGGTTGTTTGAGCATCATGAAGACGCTCTCGGATGCGCTGATCGAGATTACCGGCATGGATGCGATTACGCTGCAGCCGGCGGCGGGGGCGCACGGGGAGTTTACCGGGATTCTGCTGGTTCGCGCTTATCACGAGTCGAAGGGGAATCCGCGGAAGAAGATTCTGATTCCGGATTCGGCGCATGGAACGAACCCGGCTACTGCCGCTGTGTGCGGGTACGAGGTTGCGAATCTGAAGTCGAACGCACAGGGCATGGTGGATGTGGCCGAGTTGGAGCGAATGGTCGATGACGATACTGCCGCACTGATGCTGACGAACCCTTCGACGATTGGTGTGTTTGAGAGCGAGATTCACAAGATCGCGGACATTCTGCATGCCAAGGGCGCCCTGCTGTATATGGATGGCGCGAATATGAATGCGCTGGTGGGCAAGACGCGGCCGGGTGACTTCGGCGTTGATGTGATGCATCTGAATCTGCATAAGACGTTTTCTACGCCGCATGGGGGCGGTGGGCCGGGGTCGGGGCCGGTGGCTTGCAAGAAGATTCTGGAGCCTTTTCTGCCTACACCGGTTGTGGTGACGAAGGCCGATGGAACGTTGGGTTTGGAATACGACCGACCGCAGACGGTGGGACGGGTGCGGATGTTCTATGGGAACTTCGGGATGTTTGTGCGGGCGCTGGCTTACATTCTGGCGAATGGGCCGGATGGGCTGCGGCAAACTACTGAGGATGCTGTGCTGAATGCGAACTACATTCGGGCGAAGTTGGAGGGCACGTTTGAGTTGCCGTACAAGACGCAGTCGCTGCATGAAGTTGTGTTTTCCGACAAGCTGCAAGCGAAGAATGGCGTAAAGACGGGCGATATGGGCAAGCGGCTGATCGATTACGGCTTCCATGCGTACACGGTTTCGTTCCCGCTCGTTGTACAGGGCGCGATGATGATTGAGCCGACCGAGAGCGAGAGTCGCGAGGAGCTGGATCTGCTGATCGATGCTCTGAAGCAAATTGCGCGCGAGGCGGAGGAGAATCCGGAGCTGGTGCAGACGGCTCCGCATACGACGCGGGTGCAGCGGCTGGATGAGACGACGGCGGCGAGGAAGCCTATTCTGCGCTGGAAGGCTCCAGTTGCTTCCACTCCGCTGACGGTCGATTCAGCGGCGAAGGAGTGGTGAGGGAGTGTCCGTCTTTTATGACCGGCAGCAGGAGCTCGAGAAGTACGAGTTCATGATGGGCGAGGCGCGCGGACGGCTGGCGGTGACGCTGGATGTGTTGACTGATGCGCTGATTCTGGTGGGGCAGCATGGCGTGTACTGCACGAGCGCGCGGAACCCTAAGGTCCCGGCGCTCGATCTGCAGGCAGTGCTCGAGAACATTACCGGAGCGAAGGAGCTGGTGGCTTCGGTGATGGAGAAGCTGCGGCTAGAGAAGGAAGCCGCCGAGTGAAACTACTGGGTCTTTCTACTGGGCGTTACTGAGCTTTGACAGTTACGTATTGGTCCGTGGTGCCCCATTTGACGTGGAGTTCGGTGCTGCTTCCTTTTGTGTTCTCAAAGGAGATGGACATGTCTTCTTGCGAGGCAGGCAGGGTTTTGCCGGTCATGGGGGTGCGGCCGAGGTCATCGCCCTCTGGGTAGGGGATGCCCCACTCGCCGGTCTTCTTGCTGACGATGAAGAGCCACTGCTCCTTGCTGGGCAGGGTGAAGAGAGTGTAGGTGCCGGCGGGGACGTCGAGGGTGCCGATTTTGAGGTTGGCGGCGGTGATGAGGGTGGTGGCGGGGTTTGCTCCGGTGCGCCAGACTTCGCCGTAGGGGACGATGTCGGAGCCGATAGTGCGGCCCTTGAGGCGCGGGGAGCTGTAGTTGATGGTGACGGCCTTGCCGTTCAGGGTTACCTTGGCAGTGGCGGGGGGGCTGGCGGGGGCTTTGGCGGCGGGCTGGTGGTCCATCTTCATGTCGCCCATTTGAGCGAGGCTTGCGGTGGCGAGGAGGGTACAACAGGCGGCGGTTGCCAGGGAGCGGAGGAACATGTGCGATCTCTCTTTCTCGGTGCAAGTTGCGTGCGCGTTCGGTTCTGCGGGAAGGGCCTCTGGTGCTGGATTTGATGTCCCTCATGATGCTGAACTGGGGCGGTGCGGGCTGTCAACCCGCAGCGATCGATGCTAGGCTAGAGGAGCGCGCCCGTAGCTCAGCTGGATAGAGCGGCAGCCTCCGAAGCTGTAGGTCAGAAGTTCGAATCTTCTCGGGCGCACCACTTCCCTTCCCCTTCACTTTGATTGAACCTATCTTCTGCCGACGGTGCGGGTGGGTGCCCCCACCCCACGTCAATTTTACGCAAAGTCTTCATTGCAAATCGGTTAAGCTTGGACTATGTGATCGCTGCAACTTGCCTAGAGCCAGCGTAGGCCGGGTTTGCTACGTCGCGGAGGAGTACTTTTGTCAAGCTAGCTCATCTTTTTGCGTGGCGCAAAAGAGAGTCGGCTCCGGGGTTAGCCGGAGCCGCTTCTGGGTTGAAGCCAAACGAAGCGTTGCCGCCGTTAGAAGAACAGCTTCGCGGCGAACTGCATCTGACGCGCGCCGTAGAGACCGTTGTTGGTGCCGGAGATTACGCCGAAGGCTGAGAGGCCGGTGCCGCTGTAGGGCGAAATGCATCCCTGGAACGTAGCGCCGGGTGCGGGTGTGGTAGCGTTGCACTTCAGCGATCCTGAGGTAGTACCGCTCGCGAGGAACTGCGAGTAAGTCCCGTTGACTCCGGTGATGATCTGGTGGTTGAGGAGGTTGAAGGCGTCTGCGGAGAACTGCATGTGGATGCTCTCGTGGATGGGAATGTTGCGGGCTACGCGGAAGTCGAAGTCGTTGTAGCCGGGGGCGTAGATGCTGTTGCGGCCGATCTGCGGGGGCCGGCCGGTGGTGGGGGCTCCGGAGCTGGAGCTCATGGCGCCACCGTAGATGTTGCCGTCGGCTCCGTAGCTGGTTCCGGTACCGGAGTAGACCGTACCGCTCATGCTGAGAGAGATCGGCTGGCCGCCCGAAGCGATGAAACCGCCGGAGAAGAGGAAGTCGTCGAAGGCGTGTTTAACGATCTTGTTACCTTCGAGGATCTTCGGCTGGTAGACGAAGCTGAGGGCGAAGCGGTTGCGGACGTCGGTATCGGACGGGCCGTTGTCACGACGGGTGTTGTTGGGATCGAGCGGGATGTCGCCGCCGTAGAAGGTGCCGAAGGTACCTGCCACCTGACCGGTGTCGGTAGCGCGCGCCCAGGTGTAGTTGGCGAGCACTTCGAGACCGTTGGCGAAGGGCCGTCGGACGGTCATGGCGAGCGAGTTGTACCAAGTGTTGGCTACGCTGAAGCCGGTGTTGATGGAGGTGATGGCCGAGTTGCGGCGGTCCGACTGCAGGTAGACCGGCACGGTGATCTGGCTGGTGATGTTGTTGGAGGCGTCCTGGAGGTTGTAGGTGGCTACGCCGTGCGGAGTCTGGCCGATGAGGTTGGCATCGAGGAAGACGGGCAGGCGGAGAGCGCGAGTGCCGACGTAGCCGACGGAGAGCGATATCCTGCCGGGCAGGGCCTGCTCGATGCCGAGCTCAGCCTCGTGCGCCAGAGGCGGAACGAAGTTGGGGTCGAGGCCGTGGAAGCTCTGCGGACCGAGGATCGGGGGACCGTTGACGGCGGGCGCGGTGCCGCCGGATGGGACGAGCGCTCCGGAGAGCGGCGGACCAGTGACGGGGAATGGGACGAAGGGGTACTTGAGGCTGTTGGAGCTGCTGGGAACGGTTGTGCAGCGGTTGGGCGTCTTTGCACCGGGAGGCGTAGGCCCAACGGAGGACTCGCAACCGGTGTAGTTGTAGTTGACCTGAACGACTCCGTTTTCCACGCGCATGGCGTAGTAGGTCGAGCCCTGGTTGAGGGCGGAGAACATGCCGTAGCCGCCGCGGACGACAGTGCCCGAGTAGGGCGACCAGCTAAAGGCTATGCGAGGCTGGACGCGGTCGGTGACGTTCTTGATGGTCTGGCTGTACTGGGTGGAGATGGGCGGAAAGTTGTTGTTGATGAGGCCCGGAGCCGGGGTGAGCTGGATGTCGTAGCGGACGCCGGCGGTGAGGGTGAGGTTCTGGCGAATCTTCCAACTATCTTCGGCGAAGCCATCGAACATCTTCATCCAGAAGTCGTCCTTGCCTTCGGTGGTGGGCGTGGTGTTGACCTTGTCGATGGTCTGGACGAAGGTGTTGTAGTGGTAGCCGGCGTAGGGGTCTGTGTCACCGGGCTGGCCGGCGTAGGCATCTTGAATCCAGTCCTGGAAGTTGAGCAGAGTGGTGGAGTCGCCGTAGCTGTAGATGCCGCCGCCCTGGAAGAGATTGATCATGACCTCGTGGACGAGGTTGACGTCTCCGCCGAACTTGAGCGAGTGGCGGCCCTTGGTGGTCGAGAAGACATCGGTGAACTGGATGCGGTGCTCGTCGGGTTCGGCGATGCGGGGCAGAGCGTTGGGCATGCCGAAGGTGACGACGCCGGTGGCGACGCTGGGACCGGAGGCGTTGGCTCCAGCGGTCTCGAGGTCACGGCCGTACTGGAAGTGGATCTGGTTGACGGAGGCCTTGGCAATCTGGGTGGTGAGGCCAGCGACCAGGAAGCGCTCGTGGTAGCTGGTGGGGCCGTTGGTTGAGGGCGAGCTGTTGCTGAAGGTGTTGGCCGGGCTGTAGCCGTAGGTCGAGTCGTAGTCGGCGAAGTTGTAGTCGACGAAGGCGTCGTTGCGGCTATTGATGTGGACGTCGAGGCGAGGGAAGAAGAGATTCTGCTTCTGGAAGCGGGCCGGAGGCGCGTCCCCGGCGGCGATGTTGCCCACGTTCAGGAGGAACGAGATGCCATTGGTGCACTGGGTGGTGGTGATGGTGGTGGGACACTGCGTGGGGGTGACTGTAGTGGTGCTGGAAGTGGGTCCAGACGGGGTCAGCGAGATGATGTTGGTGTCGGAGTAGAGGACACGGCCGACTTTGCGGAAGCCGTCGTAGGTGAAGAAGAAGAAGAGACGGTCCTTGAGAATGGGGCCGCCGACCGAGCCTCCGAACTGGTGCTGCTGGTGGATGGGCTGGGTGAGGAGGAAGGAGTTTCCGTTGTTGTGGAGGGCCTGGAACTTGTTGTAGGGGTCGAGGGCGTTGAGGTCGGGATAGCGGAGGTAGTAGAAGGCGTCGCCGTGGAACTGGTTGGTGCCCGACTTGGTGATGGCGTTGACCTGGCCGCCAGCGGCCTGGCCGAACTCGACGGAGTAGTTGGAGGCCTGGGCCTGGAACTCCTTGATGGAGTCGATGGAGTAGACGTAAGGTGCGCCGGAGGCACGGCCACGGGCCTCGGAGAAGAGCATCTGGTTGTTGTTGGAGCCGTCGACGTAGTTCTGGTTGTAGAGGCCGCTGATACCGTGGAAGCTGACGAGGCCGGAGCCGCCGTCGGGGGTGACGTTGGGGGTATTGAGGACGAAGGCGCTCCAGTTACGACTGGCGACCGGCAGATTCGAGATGAGATGTTCGTCGATCGTCTGGGCGACCTCGGTCTTCTCGGTGTCGACGAGCGGAGTCTCGCTGGTGACGATGACGTCGGTGGAGACGGAGGCGGGGGGAAGGGCGGCGTCGATCTCAAGCACCTGGCCGACGGTGAGGACGAGGTTCTTGCGATCGACCTTGCCGAAGCCGCTGCCGGTAAAGGTGACCTCGTAGTGACCGGGCTGGAGGAAGGTGGCCGAGTAGGAGCCGTCGGCGTTGGTGGTGAGGGTACGGGTGACGCCGGTATCGGTGTTGAGCACGACGACGGCGGCGTTGGAGACAGCGGCGCCGGTGGGGTCAGTGACGGTTCCGTTGATGTTGCCGTTGCCGGAGGTCTGGGCTGCGACGGGGCGGCCAGTTGAGATGAGGAAGAGGGTTGCTACGGCGAGCGTCAGGAGACGCTGAGATGCAGCGGAGAGTTTCATAGGGTATTGCCTCCTAAAAAAACAGCGATGACAAAAAGGGTGTGAACGGGATGCCTAATCGTCCTGGATTCGGGCCTGTACTGTCTGCCAGAAAGCGTTCGCGAACGATCTTAACCTGAATTGTTGTAATACCTTAAGACTCAGGCTTAGGAATAGAGGATGTCAAGGAGTTTTGTGAGAAACCCGATTGCAAAAGGTTTTTTTACGGAATTTTCTTTATGAGGGAGACGGTTCGGCTCGCCACTGGATGCTGTCAGGGCCGGGAATCGCGCCAGGGTGCATCGACATACAAGAGCGACGTTGGATTGGAGCAAATAGGCCAAAATATGGAGAAAATATTGGCACTACGCGCAAACCGCAGGTCCCTTCGACAAGCTCAGGGCAGGCTCTTCGACTGCGCCTCTCGCGATATGACTGCGAGAGGCTCCGCTCAGGATGACAATTTTTATATCAATCAATTTTTATATCAATCAATCACTTAAGCACTTAGGCACTTAAGCTCAAACCATATGTCGATACCACTAGTGGAGTTGGCTGGGGATGACGGCGTATTGGATCAGGAGTTCGAAGGGAACGATCTTGAGGGTGTTTTCGTGGGTGGCTTCGAGGATGATAGGGCAGGCGGCTCCGGCCCGCTGGACATCGAGCCAGCGGGCGGCGCAGACGCACCAGCGGTCGCCGGGTTTGAGGCCGGCGAAGCCAAACTGCGGCATGGGGGTGCTGAGGTCGTTGCCGAGGGCCTTGGAGGCTTCGAGGAATGGGGCGTCGACGATGCAGCAGATGGTGTGGACGCCGTGGTCGTCGGGGCCGGTCTCGCAGCAGCCGGTGCGGTAGAAGCCGGTCATGGGCTCGCAGCCGCAGATGTCGAGGGGTTGGCCTAGGACGTTTTTGCCGCGGTTTTTGATGGGTTCTACGGTGGGCATGGGTCTATTTTAGACCTTTCGACTGGAAAGAACCCGACCGCGGATGGCACGGATCGATGGATAAAAGCACTCCAACGTCTTATCCGTGTTTATCCGCGTTATCCGGTCGGTCTTCGGTGAACTACTTTGCGGCAATGGCTAGCTGCTGCTGGTATTCCTCGTAGGGGCCCTTATGGTCGGTGATGTGGAAGTCGGTGGGGCCGCCTTCGAAGTGCCAGATGCGGGTGCCTGCCTCTTCGATCAGGTCTTCGTCGTGGGTGACGAGGAAGACGGTGCCTTCGTACTTCTGGATCGCCTGATTGAGCGCGTTGATGGCTTCGAGGTCCAGGTGATTGGTCGGTTCGTCGAAGACGAGGACGTTGGGCTTCTGCAGCATGATCTTGCAGAAGAGCAGGCGGGCGGCTTCGCCTCCGGAGAGGGCGTCGGTTTTTTTGAGGCCCTCTTCGCCGCGGAAGAGCATCTGGCCGAGGATGCCGCGAATGTCTTCCTTGGTGGCCTCGGGGTCGAAGGTGTGCAGCCACTCGGCGACCGTGGTGCCTTTGGTGATGGAGCCGGTGTGGTCCTGGGCGAAGTAGCCGATGGAGACCTCGTGACCCCACTTGACGGTTCCGGAGTCGATGGAGACATCTTTCTCTTCGATTCCCGGACCGTTGGCGAGGAGCGCTTTGAGGAGCGTGGTCTTGCCTTGTCCGTTGCGGCCGATGAGGACGACTTTGTCGCCACGTAGAACGGAGGCGGAGAAGTTGTTGATGACGTGCTCGACCTTGCCGTCCTTCTGGGTATAGGACTTGTTGACCTTCTCGAACTCGAGGACGTGCTTGCCGGACGGGCGATCCATCTTGAAGGCGATGAAGGGGCGCGCGATGTTGGAGCGGGCGAGTTCGCTGGTGGCGAGGCGCTCTACTTCTTTTTTGCGGGAGTTCACTTGTGAGCTGCGCGTGCCGGCGGAGAAGCGGGCGATGAAGTCGTTGAGCTGGGCGATCTTTTTCTCGCGCTGCTCATTCTGGCTCTCGATGCGGGTGCGGATGCTGGTCTTCTGCAGGACCATGTCGTCGTAGCCGCCGTTGTAGAGGATGATGGTCTCGTAGTCGATGTCGGCGGTGTGGGTGCAGACGTTGTTGAGGAAGTGACGGTCGTGCGAGATGGTGATGACGGTGCCGTTGTAGCGGACGAGGAAGTCCTCGAGCCAGTGGATGGATTCGAGGTCGAGGTAGTTCGTAGGCTCGTCTAGGAGGAGGGCCTCGGGATTGCCAAAGAGGGCCTGGGCGAGGAGGACGCGGACCTTCTGGCCGCCCTGGAGCTCGGACATCTTGCGCTCGTGGAGTTCGTCGGGGATGTCTAGGCCTTGCAGGAGCACGGCGGCGTTGGACTCGGCCTCGTAGCCGTCCTCGTCGCCGACGATGCCTTCGAGTTCGCCGAGGCGGGAGCCGTCTTCATCGGTCATCTCGGGCTTGGCGTAGATGACCTCGCGCTCTTCGAGGGCGGCCCAGAGGGCTTTGTTGCCCATGATGACGGTGTCGATGACGCGGTAGGCGTCGAACTCGTACTGGTCCTGCTTGAGGACACCGACTTTTTTGGGGCGGACGACGTTCCCCTTCTGGGCGTCGATCTCGCCGGTGAGGACCTTCATGAAGGTGGATTTGCCGGCGCCGTTGGGGCCGGTGAGGCCGTAACGGCGGCCCGTGGTAAAGGTGACGGAGACATCCTCGAAGAGGAGCTTCGAGCCGTAGCGCATGGTGACATTGGAGACTGAGATCATGGGTTTCTTCCTAGTTTAGAGGCTTTGATGTTGCGGCGCGGTGAATGGCGCGGCGGTTCGAATGGGTCCGGCGCCGTATTTCATTATGGCCATTTTCGTTATGACTGGCCGATGAGGACTCCTGCGGCGAAGACTAGACCTCCGCCAACGATGACCTGAAGACAGGAGAGTGCGAAGCTGGTCTTGAAGTAGCGGTGACGAATGAGGGCGATGACAACAAGTTCCACACCCACTACGGCATAAGCCCAGGTGAGTGCGGTGTGAACGTTTGGGATAAGGAACGGGAGCGTGTGGAGAAAACCGCCGATAAAGGTCATGAAACCGGTGACCAGGCCGCGAAAGACGGGGTTGCCGCGACCGGTAAGTGAACCGTCGTCGGAGAGTCCTTCAGAAAAGGCCATGGAGATCCCTGCGCCTACTGCGGACGCCGCTCCGATGAGAAAGACCGTGCGGGAGTTGTGGGTGGCGAAGGCGGTGGCGAAGATGGGCGCGAGCGTCGAGACGGAGCCGTCCATCAGGCCAGCGAGGCCGGGCTGAACGATGCGCAGGACGAAGCTCTTGTCGTCGCCGACGATGTCCGATAGTTCGCTCATGTTGGGAATGTTTTCTGACATGGTTCTGGCTCAGAACGAACTGCAACCGCAGGTCCCTTCGGCAAGCTCAGGGCATGCTCTTCGACTCCGTTGCTCACAAAGTGCATGAGCAACTCGCTCAGGATGATAATTCTTTGGTATGGCGATCAGAGAAGACCCTCAGGTGCAAGGCTTCCAGTCGATGACAACCAAGGGAGACGCGCTTTGCTCCGCTCTGCGGCTGGTTGGCTCGTCAGAGCGGAGTGTGTTTCGAGTCAGTTATTGGCCGCGGCGGGCTGGGCCGGAGCGGCTGCTGCCGGGGCGGCTGCTGGAACGGCCGCTGCCGGATCCGTGGCCGGAGTTGCGGCCGCCGGAGCTGCGTCCGCCGGAGAAGCCGCCGCCACCGTTGCGGCTGCGAAAGCCGTTCTTGTTGCCGCCGTAGTTGGCGTTTGGCGTCGACATCGGGGAGACGGGATCGTTGCCTTTCCAGGAACGAGTCTCAAGCTGCATGATGTCCATCCCCGGAGCTGTTATGTCGAGGGGCTGGTTGCGAACTTCCTTCTCAAGGTTCTTATCGGCCTCGCGCCACTCGAACTTTATCTTGAGTTCTCGCTCGAGCTTGCGGGCGTCGTGTCTCTCCTGCGGCATGACGAAGGTGGTGGCGACGCCCTTGGCTCCGGCGCGTCCCGTCCTGCCAATGCGGTGGACGAAGTCGTCCGAGGCGTTGGGCAGGTCGTAGTTGACGACGTGGGCGATGTCCTGCACGTCAATACCGCGGGCGGCTACGTCGGTCGCGACGAGGACGCGATGCTTGCCGTTCTGGAAACCCTTGAGCGCGGCGGTACGCTGAGACTGGCTGCGGTCGCCGTGGATGACGTCGGCGTCGTGGCCGAGCCGTTCTAGCTTCTTCGAGATGCGGTCGGCACCGTGCTTGGTGCGCGAGAAGACGAGGAAGGTGCCCTCCTCCTGGCGCAGCATCTGGTCGAGCAGGCCAAGCTTCTGGTCCTGCATTACGGTGTAGACGCGGAGTTCGACCTGGTCCGATGGCTTGGAGGTCTGGCCGATCTCGACGCGGACTGGCTTGTTGACGTAGTCGCGAACGATCTCGCGAATGTTGGCGTCGAGCGTGGCCGAGTAGCACATGGTCTGACGAGTCTTCGGCACCGCGCCGACGATGCGTCGGATGGCGGGAAGGAAGCCCATGTCCAGCATGCGATCGACCTCGTCGAGGACTAGCATTTCAACGGAGCCGATGTTGACTGCGCGGCGGCGGAGATAGTCTTCCAGACGGCCAGGCGTGGCGACGACCAGGCGTGGGCCACGGTCGAGTTGATCGAGCTGGTTGTTTTCGGAGAGGCCGCCACAGACGAGGACCGCATCATTCTTCGAGCCGGGGACGAGCTTCCAGTAGGCCTCGAGGACCTGCATGGCGAGCTCGCGCGTGGGCAGCAGGATGAGCGCACGGATGGGGCCGCGTTTGCCCTTGGTGCTGGGCACCGAGGTCGCGTCCATGCGCTGGATCATCGGGATGAGGAAGCTGAGGGTTTTGCCGGTGCCGGTGGAGGCGGTGGCGAGGATGTCGTTGCCTTCGAGCGCCGGAGGGATGGCCTTGGCCTGAACCGGTGTCGGCGTGGTGTAGCCGGCGTTGGTGAGGCGGTTTTTGAGGGAATCCGAGATGTTGAAGTCGGTGAAGCGAATGTCGTCAACGAGGGAGAGTCCGGCTGGATTCGCGGTTCCCGGATTGAGGTGGGAAGCATTGGGTTGGGGAGGGTTGGAGGAGTGCTGGTGGTTCTGGGTTTGCTGCTCGTTCTGTTCCAAAGTTGCAGAGTTCAAAATTTGTCCTGTAGAAAATCGGTTGTCAATCGGCATAGGAATGCAGGGGCGCAAGATGGCGCCATGGATTTCAATTAGTCAGCATTGCTGTCGGTTATCGAAGCGCTGCTGCTGCACGGCGAGACTCGTCCGTTGACGTGTCTTCCAGCCAGAGCAACCAGCGCGGCTTCCGATCGTTGAGGAAGGTCTGCGGTGGGAAGAGGCGAATCGCAGTCTCTGGCCAAACTCCGAAGTCCATGAAGAGTCTTTGCCTGCGATGCCCGTACTCCTTTTAACCAGAGTACAAAATAAGTATACCACAGACGAGGTTCGATGAGCGATGGGGAACAGATAAAGGCACTCCCTCTACCGGCGAGCGTCCGCAAACGGACAGAACAATCCATGGATGGACAGCCTTCGGGATGTGTTGGCGAGGAGGCCTGATTCCTTTCAAACAGTTAGTCCAGCGATAGGCTGGCACTCTACATGCACATGCTCATGCAAGGTACGTCTCGATCGAGGAGATGCCGATGAAAGTGCAATTCGTATTGTTACTGATGGTTTCGAGTTCGTTTGGACATAGCCAAGGTCTAAAGACATGGGACGGCTTCGTTACCGATACTCACTGCGGTACGCATTGTCAACGAACTTCGGCGATGACTCCTGACCGTGCCTGTATTCGCCTCTGCGTCAAACAAGGATCGAAGTACGGTCTTTGGTCAGGCGATCATGTGTATACCTTAGAACCCCAGTTGAAGGCTTCCAAATTTGCCGCAGAAAACGTCCGGGTGACAGGCGATCTTTCCAATGACACGATCCAAATCAAATCCATCGCTCGAATAAAGCAGCAGATACCTCAGCAATAGGCAGCACTACTCTTGGCAGCACCCATTCCGTTGCAAGGCATGCTTACGATGGAAAGAGACAGGCAGAGATGCAATCATTGATGCAGGACCTTCGCTTCTCCCTTCGCCAGATTCGGCGGTCGCCGGGGTTCATGGTGACTGCAGTGCTCACGCTTGCGCTGGGCGTGGGCGCCAACACGGCGATCTTCTCGTTGCTGGACCAGGCGCTGCTGCGCTCTCTGCCTGTCCGCGCGCCGGAGCAACTGGTCGTCCTAAGCGCCACGGGCAAGGCCTGGCAGGGATCTATTAGTGATAACGGCGCCGGAGCCGAGAAGTCGTTCTCCTATCCGATGTACCGGGACCTGCGCGACGGCGGTACGGCGTTCGACGGCCTGATCGCCACGGCCCCTGTCCAGGTGGGCATTGCGAGGAACGGCGCGTCGGAGCTGGCAAAGGCAGAGATCGTCAGCGGGAACTACTTTAGCGTGCTTGGGGTTCCGGCTGCGAAGGGTCGCCTGCTCACTTCCGCAGACGATACCGCACCTGGCAGCAATCCAGTGGCGGTACTGAGCTTCAACTACTGGAAGACGCAGCTAGGCGGTGACGCAGGTGCGGTGGGACAGACGCTCTCGATCAACGGCCAGCCGTTCCAGATCATCGGCATCTCTGCGCCAGCGTTCCAGAGCGCGGTGTGGGGACAGGCGCCCGATATCTTCGTTCCAATGTCGATGCTGGGGCAGGTGATTCCAGGCGAGGGCGATCGCCTTCAAAACCACAGAAACCGCTGGATGAACATCGTGGGACGAATGAAGCCGGGAGAGACGCCGGAGCGAGCGCAGGTGGGGATGGCTCCCCTGTGGCATGCGCTGCGCGCGGAGGAGTTGAAGGCGCTGGGAACCAAATCGCCACGCTTCGTCGATGATTTCTTGACGCGAAGCAAGCTGCAGGTGTTGCCCGGCTCAAAGGGGCTTTCGTATAGCAGGGACACACTGCAAAAGCCCTTGCTTGCCGTGATGGCAATGGCGTTCCTCGTGCTCCTGATCGCTGCGGTCAATGTAGCCAGCCTGCTTCTGGTCCGTTCGGCGGCGCGAGTGCGTGAGTTCTCTCTGCGGTATGCGTTGGGGGCGAATGCGCGCCGCGTGGTGCAGCAGCTTCTGCTGGAAGGATTGCTGATCGGCATTGCTGGCGGAGCGGCAGGGCTGCTGATCGCACCGATCTGCATTCGGGCGCTGGTGCACCGACTGGAGCCCGACACTGCCACTGCGTTCTCGACGGCGCTCGATGGCCGTTTGCTTGTCTTCAACTTTGTTATCGCCTTGACGGTCAGCGTACTCTTCAGTCTGGCACCGGCGATTCAATTACTCAGGCCGGACATTGTGGACTCGCTGAAGCAGCAGACCTCAACAACGCCTGGCGGAGCACTGAGCTTTCGGCGGCTGATTGTTTCGCTGCAGGTTGGACTCAGCGTTCTCCTGTTGGTTGGGGCTGGCCTATTTGTACGCACCATGCAGAACCTTCGACGAGTCGATCCGGGGTTCATTTCTTCACACTTGATCACGTTTCACATCGACCCACTGCTCTCCGGCTACGCGAAGGAGAAGATTCCGCTTTTACAGCAACGGGTTTTGGATGCGATGGCAGCACTGCCCGGTGTGCAGGCCGTAGCCGCGACCGATGATCCAGAGCTGGCAGACAATGGCAGTAGCGGCAATGTGACAGTAGAGGGTTATACCCCGCCTCCAGACGAGGAGTTCAACGTGGAGGGTTCGTCGATCAATGCGGGTTTCTTCCACACTATGCAGGTGCCATTGCTGGCCGGACGCACCTTTAGCGAAGACGATGACGGCGCCCATCCACCTGTCGCGATCGTGAATGAGAGCCTCGTGAAGCACTACTTCAGTCGTCCGGCGGAAGCGGTCGGCCGGCGCGTGGCCCACGGTGCCGGCAATCATCTGGAGTACATGACCATCGTCGGCGTAGAGCGAGACCACAAACACCGAGACTTACGCGATCCGGCGCCGCCAACTCTCTTTACTCCGCTTCGACAGCAGAAGACGTTGGACCAGCTCTATCTTTATCTCCGTACGACTACGCCGCCCGAGCAGACCTTCGCTATCGTCCGGCAGGCGATGAAACAGATTGATCCGGGACTCGCTGTAGACTCGCTGCGGACGATGGATGACCAGATCGAGACGACGCTCTCGAATGAGCGCATGATCGAACTGCTGGCGATCTCGTTCGGTCTGCTGGCGACGATACTGGCGGGTGTCGGTCTTTATGGTGTGCTGGCCTACTCGACGGCGCAGCGCACGCGCGAAATCGGCATTCGCATTGCGTTGGGGTCGTCGCGGCTGGGCGTGTCGCGCCTGGTTCTGGCGGATGTGTTGCAGCTTGTGGGCATCGGAATCGCTGTGGCGATTCCCTGCTCGGTCTTGCTTGGCGGGTTGTTGCGAAGTCAGCTCTTCGGGGTCTCGACTGCGGATCCATTTACGCTGGGCGCGGTCGTGCTGTTGATTGCGCTGGTTGCTTTGATCGCCGCGATCGTGCCTGCGCACCGAGCGTCCACCGTCGACCCGACTACTGCGCTTCGCGCCGAATAATTCGGTGCGTTCTAAAACCAGGGATGGCGACGACCACGGATTTCAGCGATCAAAGCGGACAAAGACTTCTCAGCCTCATCCGTTCTCATCCGTGAAATCCGTGGTCGCTCTTTGAAGCTTCAAGTTAGATGTGGCAGCTCACCATGCCGCGCTTCTCGAGATATTTCTGGTGGTACTCCTCGGCCTTCCAGAAGATGGTGGCTGGAACGATCTGGGTTGCGATGGGCTTGCGGTAGGAGCCGGAGGCGTTGAGCTCGGCGATCTTTGCGCGGGCTTGCGCGAACTGCTCGTCGTTGTGGGTAAAGATGACGCTGCGATACTGCGTGCCCCAGTCCGGACCCTGGCGGTTCACCTGGGTGGGATCGTGCATCGCGAAGAAAGCGTCCAGCAGCGTCTCGTACGAAAGACGGGATGGATCGAAGGTAACTTGGACGACCTCCGCATGGCCGGTGCGGTCGGTACAGACTTCTTTGTAGGTTGGGTGTTCGAGGTCGCCGCCTTCGTACCCTACGGTCGTGTCGATAACACCGGAGATCTCACCAAAACGGGTTTCTACTCCCCAAAAACATCCTGCACCAAATGTTGCTTTTTCAATTGCCACTCTGTTGCTCCTTACTGCTCTTATTGGATGCTCTCAGGCTGTGAATGTCATCACGCCAAAGGTTAATAGCGGGAGTATTTTGGGCGCATGAAGAGAGATGTGTCAATGGGGTTCACCGAACTTTTGTGGGAGTGTAAACGAGTCGTCATATTCCGGCCAAAGACTGAAAGAAGAAGCCTTCTGGGTCGGGTAGCGAACACAGTTGGTAACGTAAATGATCGAGAACTAGCTGGAGCGGCGAGACCGGCTTGCAGACTTCGTGCCCGTAGGTTGGCGGCGCGGCCTTGTGGATTTTTTCTTCGCCGGAGACTTGAGCTGGGCGAACTCGGGGGTCTTCTTTTTGGGGACGACCTTCTTGCCCTTGGCGGCGCGATCGAGGGCCATGACCTCGCCCAGCGTGAGCTCACGGAACTCGCCGGGCGGTACGTCGAGACGGAGTGCTCCGTAGCCGATACGGCGAATCTTTTCGACATGGTGGCCGATCTCTTCGAACATTTTTCTGATTTGGCGATTGCGGCCCTCGGTGAGGGTGAGCTCGTACCAGGGGTTGTCGCCGCCACGGACGAGTTCGATCTTGGCCGGAGAGGTGATGATGCGATCACGACGGCCGCTGCGGACCTCGTCGAGACGGCCACGGTCGATCATGATGCCGCGGCGGATCTGGTCGAGCCCGGAGGCTGGTGGAACACCGCTGACTTTGACCAGATAGGTTTTTTCTACACCGGCGGCGGCCTTGGAGAGCACGTTGGCGAGCGCTCCGTCGTTGGTCATCAGGAGCAGGCCTTCGCTTAGATAATCGAGGCGGCCTACTGGATAAAGACGGACGTTGTCGCCGTGCGGGCCAGACTTTTGCTTGGCCATGAGCTGCATTACGGTCGGGCGCTTCTCCGGGTCGTCGAGAGTGGTGACGTAGCCGCGCGGCTTGTTGAGCATGTAGTAGCGCTGCTGCTCCGGGCCGTGGAGAAGCTTGCCGTCGACGCGGATGTGGTCGCGGGTGGCATCGTGGCGCGTGCCGAGGGTGTTGACGATGGCGCCGTTGACCTGCACGCGGCCTTCGAGGATGATCTCCTCGGCCTTGCGGCGGCTGGCGATGCCTGCTTGGGCGAGGATCTTCTGCAGGCGGTCGCCTTTGGGTTCGTCGTTATTTTGAGAGGTAGAGGGGGTGGGAGACTTCGTCATTTTGTTGTTGGCCTTCTGACTGCGGAGCTGCTCATCGCGGTCGGGTGCGTCGTATCTCTATTATCGCCTTCTTAAGAACGAGGGCGCTGCATGCCTTCAGAGGCAGGCCGCAGGGGAGCGTCTGGCTGCCCTTCGTTGTCGCCCTCAGGAGTGGCTACGGTGTCGGGCTCGTTATCTTCCGGAGTGTCGGGAGAGTCGCGCGGGTCGGGTTTGGGATCGAGGTTTGAATCTGCCATGTGTCATCAACCCTCCTCGGAGTCGCGGCGCTGGCCGCTTTGAATCTCGGCGTCGAGAGCCGGCGAATCTCCGCCCTCCACTATCTGATCGGTGTCGTAGTTGGGAGGCAGACCCGAGATACGTCCGTCGACGATGGCCTCGTCGGCTACGGTCTCACCGGTGTTTGTGCTGTCGCCATCGGCCTGCGGCTCGGTCTGGTCTCTCTCCCGTTCGACCTCGTCCGGGGTCTCGGGTGCGTGGTGTTCCATGGGGATCTCCTCCTGCTCGGCCAGCTCGCCGGCCATCTTCTCAAATTCTTCGATGCTCGGAAGCTCGTTCAAGTCTTTTAAGCCGAAGCGGAGGAGGAAGTCTTTGGTCGTTTTGTAGAGGATGGGCCGGCCAATGACCTGTTTACGGCCGGCGGTGGTGATGAGCTTGCGCGCCATGAGGCTGCCCAGGACACCGCCCGAGTCGACGCCGCGAATCTCCGAGATCTCGGGCGCGGTGACAGGCTGCTTGTAGGCGACGACCGCCAGAGTTTCGAGCGCCTGCAAGGAGAGCTTCAGCGGCGGTTTCAGCGACTTGACGAAGCCGCGGACGGCGTCGTGGTACTCGGGCTTGGTGGCCAGGCGGTAGCCGCCGGCAACCTCGCGGATCTCGAGGCCGCGGTCGGGAGTGGCGTAGTCGGCGATGAGTTGATCGAGGATGGTGCGGAAGTAATCGCGGAGGCGGCGCTCCTTCTCCCTGGCCTCGCGAGCAATCTTTTTTTCGTCTTTTTCTTCCGATACTGCTATAGCAGGAGCTTCGCTTCTCTGCTCTGCTACGGCGGATTCAACTCCTTCGACTCCAAAGACCGCCAGATAGGGTTCGACCGAGTCGGCGGAGCTCATGGCGGCCGTGGCCGCAGCCGTGCGCAGGCGAACCGCTCTGGCATGGGCGGCCTCTTCGGCAGCGGCATCGTGTAGATGACGCTTGAGCGCTTCGGCATGCTGGGCTTCGGTCTGGGATTCAAATGGGGATTCAAACTGGGATTCAGGAGTGTCTGAGAGTATTTCGCTGTTGAGCGCGTCCTCGTCGGGCGCGGCCTCCTCAAGCGCCAGAGCATGCTGGACAGAGTCAAGGTGGTCGAGCTCGGCCTGGGCTTCGTGGCCGAGGAGGCCGGCGAGCTGGGCCAGGGTGACGGGCTCTTCTGATGCGTAAATGACGGCTTCGATCTTTGCTTTAAGGCTCATGGTCTCGTTGGTGTACTTCTAAGCATACCAATGCTGGGTATGATTGCTCTCAACACGCGAAGGAGACGCAGAGATGCTGACGCGCAGGGAGTGGATGAGGCAGGCCGCCGGGGTAACTGCTGTTGCTGCAATGCCGGGATTACTGGGCGGCAAGGCTCTGGCAGGGACGTCCGCTGACAAGGCCCAGACGATTACCGGAGCAGGATCATTGAAGGCCCACGCGGCGGCCCGCGGGCTGCTGACCGGATGTGCCGTGAATGCGAATCTATTTCGGGAGGATGAGGACTTCCGCAAGCTGCTCGCCGAACAATATAGCATCGTCGTGCCGGAGAACTGCCTGAAGTGGAACCTCCTGCGGCCCACGGCCGACACCTACAACTTTACCGATGCCGATAACTTGATTGCCTTCGCTGAGGCACATGGGATGAAGGTGCGAGGACACAACTTTGTCTGGCACGAGGCGCTGCCGAGCTGGTTTCCCGGCACGGTGAACAAGGACAACGCACAGAAGTTTCTGGTCGATCACATCCGCACCGTGGGCGGGCGGTACAAGGGCAAGATCCATTCATGGGATGTGGTGAACGAGGCGATCTGGATTCCCGATGGGCGGCCCGATGGCCTGCGAAGCTCGTCGCCGTGGTTCGAGATGCTGGGGCCGGGGTACATCGACCTCGCTTTCCGAACAGCGCGCGAGGCAGATCCCAAGGCACTCCTGACCTACAACGACTACAGCATCGAGTACGACAACGAGGAACAGGGAAAGAAGCGGACAGCAGTGCTTGCGTTGCTGCGTCGCATGAAGGCGGACAATGTGCCGCTTGACGCGCTGGGGATTCAGTCGCACATTCACGCGGTCGGCAAAGACGGCTTCAGCAAGGGCGTTCGCGAGCTACTTGACGGCGCGAAGGCTCTAGGGTTACAGGTCTTTGTGACAGAGCTGGATGTCAACGACGATACCGTTCCTACACCAGATATGGCCGAACGCGACAAAATTGTGGCCGAAGTCTATCGCAGCTATCTGACCACCGCGCTCTATGGCACTGAGGTCAAAGCGGTGCTCACCTGGGGAACGAGCGACAAAAATACCTGGCTCAATAACGGCACAAAGTTCCGCAAGCAGCATCCCGACAGGCTGCAGCGGCCACTTCCGTTCGATCCCGACTACGCACCCGCGCCGGCATTCTTTGCGATGCGAGAGAGCTTCGACAAAGCGCGGAAGCGATAGGCATACATCGGACCAAAAAAGAAGACGGCCCGCCGCGATGGGGGCCGTCAGTTGTGTGCGATTACTTTGCGATGCTCTTGAAGAGCCAGAAGAGGCACCCGGAGAGCAGCGCCGCAACCGGCAGCGTAAACACCCACGCGAGGGCGATATCGCGCAGTGTGGACATCTGCAGCCCGCTCTTATTCGCAGCCATCGTGCCGGCTACGCCTGAAGACAGCACATGCGTCGTACTGACCGGCAGGCCGTAGGTATCGGCGGCGAGGATGGTGCACATGGCGACGAGTTCAGCCGATGCGCCCTGAGCGTAGGTAAGGTGAGTCTTGCCGATTTTTTCGCCGACGGTAACAACGATCCGCTTCCATCCGACCATGGTGCCAAGACCGAGCGCCAGAGCAACCGCGACCTTGACCCAAGTGGGAATGAACCGGGTCGATCGGTCGAGCCAACCCTTGTAATGGGCGATGATCTTCTGATCCGCGTCACTCATCTTCGGCCCGGACTTAGCCAGAATTCGAAATGATTCGCTGGTCAGGTACATCTGGTTGCGAACGTTGGCCTGCATATCCGGCGGCACCTTGCCAAGCGAGCCGTAGGTGTTGGCCTCGTTGCGGATATCGGTGACCATCTGCTGGAGGGCCAGGATGACGCCGGGTTCGTACGTCTTCGTGCTGACGAAGCGTGAGAGTACGGGTTCCGCGGTGGTCGGTACAGCGCTGGGATCGACGTAGTTGTTGAGCACACCTGCTACCTGCGTGGAGACGGCGGCGAAGTCTTGCACATCCCTGGCGTCAACGGTGTGGTTGAGCGCATAGGCAGTCGGCACTGTACCGACGAGGATGAGCATGATAAGGCCCATGCCCTTCTGGCCATCGTTTGAGCCGTGAGCGTAGCTGACACCGCCGCAGGTGAGGATTAGCAGAAGACGGATGTAGAACGGCGGTGGCGCAGTGCCCTCGGGCGCTTTATAGAGCCGAGGGTCGCGGGCCACCAATTTGAACAGGAAGAAGACCAGAGCGGCTCCGACGAAGCCGACAATGGGAGAGAGCAGAAGAGCTTTGAAGACCTTGATGACCTGATCCCATTCGACGCCGGATGTGCCGGAGTTGCCCTGCATCAGCTGGTTGGCGATGCCGACGCCAATGATGGAGCCGATCATGGTGTGTGAGCTGGAGGCCGGCAGACCGCGCCACCACGTCGCGAGGTTCCACAGAATCGCCGCGGCCAGCAAAGCGAAGACCATCGAGAATCCAGCGCCCTTGCTGACCTTCAGGATCAGTTCTACGGGCAGCAGGGTGATGACCGTGAACGCTACGGTACCGGAGCTGCGCAGCACGCCGATGAAGTTCATGATGCCGGAGTAGACCACGGCGATGTGCGGCTCAAGCGAATGGGTGTAGATGCAGGTCGCAACCGCGTTTGCGGTGTCATGGAAGCCATTGACGAACTCGAAGCCGAGCGCTATCAGCAGTGCTACGCCGAGGAGAATGAAGGGGAAGACGGAGGGCGAGTGGACGATCGAAAGATCGTCGGCCAGCTTTGTTCCGATGTAGATCAGACCGCCGAGCAGCATGACGCCGAAGACAATTCCGCCGATTTTGCCCGGAGATGACTTTTTGAGCTTCTCTTCCAGAAGGGAGCCGGGAGGGGTAACTACGGGAGTCGCCATATCGATATCGCCTGAACGTACAAGATGATTGCGTGAGCCTGACGATAGGCGCGGATTGCAAACGGAGGGTTACGGGAACGTGAAAGATGATGTCGTTCGCTGGGTTTCGCAGCGCCGCGCGAGACGTCTTGCTTGTGGCTGCGATTCGTCGCAAGGCGAACCGTCCGCCGGTCTCTTACTTCGATTAGTCGTAGCTGGCAGCGATTTACCGCCAGTCGTCGCGGGCCTGGGCCTGGTCGGCGAAGACCTGATCGAAGGCTTCGGTCTTCTTGACGAGAATGTCACCCTGCAGCACAGGCTGGTGGAGCAGTACAGCCTGTAGCCGCACCAGTTCGAGCATCGCCAGAAACATGCAGATCAGCGCGCGCTCCGTGTGGGTGTTGTGGAGCAGGCGGCGCAGGCTGACGGGCTTGTCCTCCATCATCAGGCGGCGTTTGACGTAGTCGATCATCTGCGCGACGGTGACCGAATCCTCGTCTACATCGAGCACAGGCCGCTCGCGCATGCGGTGCAGGATGTCCTGAAAGACGCGGACAAGGTCGACGGTGTCGGCGGCGATCTCCTGTTCGAGGCTCAACTCGTCCGCCCCAGCCGCCTGGGTGTCGCGGCGGAAGTTCTTCATGCCGGGGTTGGTCCAGGTGGCCTCTTCGATCTGCTGCTTCTGGAGGAGCATCTGCGCTGCGGCCTTGAAGCGCTCGTGCTCGAGCAGACGCTCGACCAGCTCGCGTCGGGGGTCTTCGGACTCGCCTCCAGTGACATCACTGGGATCGCGCGGGAGGAGCGTCTTCGACTTGATGTGGATCAGCAGCGAGGCCATGTAGATGAACTCGCCGGCAGAGTCGACGTCGACCTGTTTCAGGTGCTGGGTGTACTCGAGGAACTGGCTGGTAATGCGGGCGATGGGGATGTCGTAGATGTCGATGTTTTGCTTACGGATTAGGTCGAGGAGGAGGTCGAGGGGGCCGTCGTAGACCTGGCCGACCGTGACCGAGAAGGGGGATTGCGAGGCTTCTTCTTTTTCCCTTTCTTTGGCGTCTTTCGCGGCTGTGGTGCGTTTCGGCTCGGGTGCCGGTGGTATGGGCTTCGGTTCGAGGCTGAACGGCTCGCCTGATAAATCTTCGACCTGGGAAGACCCCAGGTTAGGCGATAAGACCGCCGAACCCTTCGACAAGCTCAGGGCAGGCTCTGGGGCACCCGATTCTCCTGGGACACCCGATTCTTTGGTTGGGCTCGTCGTTTCCGGGCTTGTCGCGGGATGGATAATTTCGTCGGGCATCTTCGTTACTCGAGGCCCATGGCCTGGCGGACGTGCTGGAGGGTCTGGATGGCGCGGCGGCGGGCGCGGGCGGAGCCATCCCATAAGATGGCGTCGACGTTGCCGGGGTCGGCTTCGAGGAGGAGGCGGCGCTCCTGAATGGGGGTGATCACGCTGACGATGGCGTCGGCGACCCAACCCTTGCACTCGATACAGCCGATGCCCGCGGTCGTGCAGCCCTGACGGGCTTTTTGTTGTGTTTCTTCCGTGGAAAAAACCTTGTGGAGGTCGAAGACAGGGCAGACGTCAGGGTTGCCGGGGTCGGTACGGCGGACGCGCGCTGGGTCCGTGACCATGGTCTTCAGCTTGGCGCGGACATCGGCCTCGGGCTCGGTGAGCATGAGGGTGTTGTTGTAGCTCTTGGACATCTTGCGGCCGTCGAGGCCGGGGAGTTTGGGCGAGGGGGTGAGGAGAACTTTGGGTTCGGGGAGGATTCCGGCGCTGACGTTGTTGGCGGCGATTTCAGCAGCGATGATCTCCTTGTCGGAGTGGTCGGCGCGGGCCTTTTCGATGGCCGGTGTGGGCTGGGAGCAGTAGAGGGCGTTGAAGCGCCGGGCTACCTCGCGAGTGAGCTCGACGTGGGCGATCTGGTCGTGGCCGACGGGGACGAAGTCGGGCTGGTAGAGGAGGATGTCGGCGGACTGGAGGAGGGGGTAGCCGAGGAAGCCGTAGGTGTTGAGGTCCTTCTCGCGGAGCTGCTCCTGCTGGTCCTTGTAGGTGGGGACGCGCTCGAGCCAGGGCAGCGGGGTGAACATACTGAAGAGGGTGTGTAGCTCGGCGTGCTGGGGCACGTGGGACTGGATGAAGATGGTCGAGCGCTCGGGGTCGAGGCCGGCGGAGAGGAAGTCGAGGGCGACGTCGCGGATATTCTGGCGGAGGGTTGAGGGGTCGGCGTAGTCGGTGGTGAGGGCGTGGAGGTCGGCGATGAAGAAGAAGCAGTCGTACTGGTCTTGTAGCTGGACCCAGTTGTAGAGCGCGCCCATGTAGTTGCCGAGGTGCAGGCGGCCGGTGGGGCGCATGCCGCTGAGGACGCGTGGGCGTGAGGAGATGGAGTTGTTTTCAGTCATGTGCGATCAAGTGCAAGGGTAAATGATTCGTGGGAGATGCAGGCTGTGGGGAAGTTTTGCGGAATCCTGACTTTCAGGGAGGGGTCCCCCCCCCCTATTGCCTGCGCGTAAACCACCTGTAATCAATGGTTTACGACAGCCGTTCGTCTGCAAAATCCTCATAACAAATGGGTTGCGTCCAAATTCGCCTATATCAATGAGTTAGCCCCGGAAGGTGGCCGGGGCTACTTGTTTTTTCGATCTATATTCAGTATAGCGGATTGAGCGTAACTAAAATGCCAACCGGATGTTATTGGTGGGTAATGAGTTAGGTGGTTCTTGGACTTGACATGCGTTTTTTGGGCAGAAAATGAAGAAAATAAATGCAAGAGCAACAAACAAAAGCAGATCCTCTCCGAGGATGAAAACAAGAAAGGCAAAGGCGCTGTACCGGTGGGGAAGGGCCCGAGGCAGAGAAGCGGATTTCTCCATTACGCCGTCCGCAAAAAACGCGGACGGCTACGGTCGAAATTACGGCTTTGTGCGATAGGTCGCTGCACCCTTAGGGGTTTTGTATTTGCAGTGGAGGAGTCTTGCTTCAGGACGGGTTTACGGTAAACTGCGACTCACATCCACAAAAAAGGAGCTTTATTTTGAGCTTTGCCTCTCGGCGTACCCCTCTGTCGACGGTTCTGGTTCTTACGTCCCTGCTTCTATTCACCAGCTCCGCTCCGGCACAGGAGCCTGCCGCCAGGCCGGCGCCCTCTGCGGGGGCGCCCCCAGCAGCCGCGACCTCGACGGCACCTGCCTTCTCGCCGCCGAACGACAACTCCGATGTCGTGCTGAAACGTATGGACGATCTGCTCTGGTACCAGAAGGTTGGGGATATCGCCGACATCGACAAGTCTGAGTACACTGGGCCGCCGAACGAGCACATCAAGAATAAAAAAGCGCCAGGCGCAACCAATCCAATCCTGCTGCACGCCTACACGTTCATTCCGAAGAAACTGGATCGCAGCCACAAGCAGCCGCTGATCGTCTTCGTTCATCAAGGGGTTCACGCATCGCTTGACACCACCATCGATGCCCATCTCATTCGCGAGCTGCTTGAGCAAGGGTACCCCATCGTCGCTACGGACTACCGCGGCAGCACCGGCTACGGCCGCGGCCTTTATGAAGCGATCGATTATGGCGGGCACGAGATCGACGATGTCTTCCTGGGCATGAAGTGGATGCTGGAACGCTACAGCTTCCTCGATCCCAAGCGGGTCGGTATCGTGGGTTGGAGTCATGGCGGTCTCATCACGTTGATGAACATCTTTGCTCATCCCCACGACTATGCCGCTGCGTACGCAGGCGTTCCGGTAAGCGATCTGGTGGCGCGCATGGGTTATGAGAGTGATGGCTACCGGCAGCTTTACTCCGCGCCATATCATCTCGGCGAATCTGTTCATGACGACATTGCGGAGTACCGCAAACGTTCGCCGGTGAATCACGCGAAAGAGCTTGATACGCCGCTGCTGATTCATACGAATACGAACGATGAGGATGTCAACTACCTCGAGGTCGAACACCTTATCCAGGCGCTTAAGTTTGAAGGCAAACAGTTCGAATACAAGGTTTACGATAACGCTCCTGGCGGTCATTACTTCAACCGTATGGACACGCCGCTGGCTATCCAGTCGCGCAAAGAGGTCTATGCGTTTCTCGCGAAGTATCTGCATCCGGATAGCGTGACGCACTGACGAGGATGCTGGAAAAGTATTTCGCGAAATAAAAACGTACCTCAGCGGCTAAAGCCGCGATGCGAAGAAAGTACTTTCGGCACGGCTAAAGCCGTGCCCTTAAGCAAGACCTAGTTCTTCAATAGCCTCTTGAAGCCACTTTTCCCGATCAGCTCGCGATGGATTGCGGTACACTGCGACTCACATCCATAAAAATTTTAGTTTTGAGCTTAGCTACTCGCCGTTCCCTTACCTTTTTGCGAAGGAATAAAAGAACACCAAGGAGCTCCGCATGCGTACTCGAAAGTACTGTTTTATCTTCGGGCTGTTGGTAGCGTTAGCAACCCAGGCGTCGGGCCAGGCCCCGTCGATCTCCGCGGAACAGAGCGCCGAGTTGAAACAGCAGATTTTGAAAGATGTCGACGGCAACGCAAAACTGGTGCAGGTGATGGTTGACACCATGTACAGCTTCGGCGAGCTTGGTTTCCAGGAGTTCGAGACGTCGAAGTACCTGACTACGCTGCTCGAGAAGAATGGCTTCAAGGTCGAGCACGGGATCGCGGGAATCCCGACTGCGTGGATGGCGACGTGGGGGAGTGGGGAGCCGGTGATCGCTCTTGGATCGGATCTCGACTGTATTCCGCAGGCATCGCAGAAGCCTGGGGTTGCGTATCACGATCCGATTATTGCGGGTGCTCCGGGTCATGGCGAAGGGCACAACTCCGGGCAGGCCGTGAATATCGTTGCTGCGTTGGCCGTGAAGGATGTGATGACGAAAAATCATCTCTCCGGCACGATTAAGATCTGGCCCGGAGTCGCGGAGGAGTTGCTTGGAAGCAAGGCGTATTACATTCGCGATGGCTATTTCAAGGGCATCGATGCGGTGTTGTTCTCGCATGTTGGCGACAACCTGGGCGCGTCGTATGGCGGATACTCGACCAGTGGTCTGGTCTCGGTTCAGTACAACTTTCATGGAGAGAGCGCACATTCCGCCGCGGCTCCGTGGCGCGGACGCAGCGCGCTCGATGCTGTGGAGCTAATGGATGTGGGGTGGAACTTCCGCCGCGAGCATCTTCGTCTGCAGCAGCGATCGCACTACGTGATTCCCAACGGCGGCGACCAGCCAAATGTCGTGCCGCAAAGCGCCGCAGTCTGGTATTACTTCCGGGAAACCGATTATCCGCACATCAAAGATCTGTGGGAGATCGGCGACCATATGGCCACCGGTGCTGCCACGATGACCGACACGAAGTGGGACTCCACGCTGATCGGTACGGCGTGGCCGGGATACTTCAACAAACCTATCGCGGAAGAAGTCACAGCGAACGCGAAGCTCATTGGCCTTCCGACCTGGTCCGACGCCGACCAGACGCTGGCCAAGGCATTGCAGCATGAACTGAAGGTGCCTGAGAAGGGATTGGCCGTGAAGCTCGACGAGTTGAAGACACCGAACGATCCCGAAAAATATTACGGCGGCGGATCGGATGATATCGGCGACATTTCGTGGAATGTCCCTACGATCGTTCTCCGCTATCCTTCGAATATTCCCAATCTTCCGGGACACAACTGGGCGAATGGTATTGCGATGGCTACTCCGATTGCGCATAAGGGCGCGGTTGCTGGCGCGAAGGTTCAGGCGCTTACCCTCTTTGATCTGATGGTGAAGCCGGAGCTGTTGACCAGCGCCAAGGCCTACTTCAACGATGTCCAGACCAAGGATGTGAAGTATCAACCTTTCCTTCGACCCACGGATAAACCGTCGATCTGGTTGAACAAGGCGACGATGGAAAAGTATCGCCCTGAGATGAAGAAGTACTACTACGATGCGACGAAGTACTCGAGCTATCTCGAACAACTGGGGATTAAATATCCGACTGTGCGGACTGACTCAACCCCCGCTGCTTCAGTCACGACAGGCGAGGGAGCTGAGGACGACGGCTCGTTGCGCTAATCCCTGGCGAGTCTGGACCACAAAAAAGTAGGTTGCTTCTTCCCTTCAAACATGGGCAGCTCGGCGGGATTTGCCGTAGGGCTAACGCTCTACGCTGAACCGCGAAAGGCGGGCTGGCTACATGGAGAAGAGGATGTGGTTGAAGAAGCCGTAGAGCGGGTAGAAGAGCGCGGAGATAAATCGTCCGCCGAGGAGAAAGAGAATGATGAGACTGAACATTCCCATGCGGTCGTAGAGCTGAGCCGCCTTGTACGGCAGGAAGTGACGGAGGATGTGGCTGCCGTCGAGCGGCGGCAGAGGAATGAGGTTGAAGACGAAGAGCAGCAGGTTGACGAAGATGACCAGATAGAGAAATAGCGCGATGGGGAAGAGGGCGGGAAGGCCTTCCGTGGCGACCCCGGGAACGTGCATGGCAATGGCCATGGCGGTGGCGATGGAGGTATCTCCGGCGGGTAGGATGTGCTTGATTACGATCAGCAGGATCAGCGCAATGGAGGCTGAGAGCAGGTTGCTGGCGGGCCCGGCGAGGGTGACGAGGATGTCGTCGCGACGGTAGTTCTTGAAGTTGCGGCCGGTAACGGGAGTAGGCTTGGCCCAGCCGACGAGGAAGCCGCCGTAGACCAGAGAGATGAGCGGGAAGAGGATGGAGCCGAACGGGTCGAGGTGCTTGAGGGGGTTGAGGGTGACGCGACCGAGCATCATGGCGGTGGGATCGCCGAGGCGCATGGCAGTCCAGGCGTGGGCGCACTCGTGCACGCTGAAGGCGAGGATTAAAACGACGATCTCGAAGAAGATGACGACTACGTTCAGGGGCATACGAACTCAAGTCTACTGAAATTCGCGCCGCTATGCAGATCAGCCGCTTTCAGGTTTCCGCCCGCATCTGGCATCAAGCGAGAGATTTGCCGGTGCTTCAACATCGACGTGCACGGACGAGGAATGCCGGTTGAGTTGATATGCGCCGCTGTGTGAGGCCTCTCCTTGAGAGAAGCGGACGGTGTTGCCCGCTCCGCTCCTTCTCAAGGGTGCGTCGCGAAAGGGCTTGTATTCTCGGCGGTGACATGGATGGCGGTGACATGGATGGCGGTGACACGGATATGGACGCCTCAAAACCGGCGCACGCAGAGATAGAGATGTTGAGATGGCTGTCGCCGGTACCGTCGGTGCCTAAGCCTGCTGCCTCACCGCCAGGTCCTCATCCACCAGGTTCGGTTTGCTGGACTTCATCTTCGAACTCGTCACCAGAAACACCGCCAGCAGAATCCCGCCCATCCCGACGTACTCCACGGCGACGAAGCGCTCATGCACAAAGATTGTCCCAAGAATCACCGCGATCACCGGGTTGACGTACGCATACGTCGCCACCTTCGACACCGCGACATTGTCCAGCAGGTAGATATAGGCGGTGTAAGTAATCAACGATCCGAAGACAACGAGATACGCGATCGATCCCCAGGCCTGCATTCCCAATCGGGCGCCGTGATACTGGCGTGATATGACCATCAACCCCAGGTTGAAGATTCCGCCGAAGACCATCTGCCACCCCGCCGCCGCGACTCCGTTAATGTGGATCGTCGAGCGTCGCGAGATCACGGAAGCCGCGGTCCAGCAGAGCGCTCCAGCAAGCGTCACGGCCGCGACGATGATCTCTCGCGAGTCGCCATGCAGTCCTCGGCGAAGCCCGGGCCACAACAAAAACACCAACCCGGCAAACCCTAGAAACACCCCGATCCATCCCCGCACCGGCAGCCCTTCACCGTGCGGCATCACCGCCTCGATCAGCGCGGCGTACAAGGGAATTGACGCCACCAGCAGTGCGGCCAATCCACTGGAAATATATTGCTCGGCCCAGATCACCGAGGTGTTGCCGCAGCCCAGCATCAGTACACCGATGATCGCGAGCCGCCCCATCTCACGCCGGGTAGGCCACATCTTCAGCCGGAGGATTGCGCTCAGGCCAAGCAGCAGCGGCGCCGCGATCACATATCGTGCGCTCGCCAGAACGAACGGCGGCAGGACCTCCACGCCGAAGCGCATCGCCAGAAACGTTCCTCCCCAGAAGACATAAACGCAGCAAAACGAGGCGAGAATCAGGGTGCGGCTTGAGGAGGAAGTGGCGGGCATCTCACCATGGTATCTCGCTTTCAAAGCGCGGCGTGGCCGCATTCTCAATGCCCTTGCGGTGCTACGATAAGGAGATGGTGCTTCGTTTCGCTGCCCTATTTCTCCTTGTCTTTGTCTGTGTCTTTGTCTGCGCGACAGCTCTACCTCAAACCTCCGATCAACCCAACCCGAACCTTCCGAAGAGCTTTCACGATTCCGCTCTCAACGTCACCTATTTCTATCCCGGCCGCTTCGTTCCCGATCCGGCCAGCTCAGCGTCATCATCTTCCTCCGACGGCACGCCTAAGTGCGCCCACTCAACCCTCTTCGCCAACTCCTCGACTCCAGTCGACACCTCTTCTTTCGTCCTCTCCACGATCGACAACACGTGCCCCAACGTCCTGCGCGGTGCAACCCTGCTCGGTCCCTTCGTCCGCGAGCAGATCCTCCGCCAGCTGAAGCAGTACGGCGAGCCCACCATCACCCAGGAGCCCACCAACTACGCCATCGCCGGCCACCCGGCCTCCATCGTCCGGGCTTCGGTTCCTATGCCTGAGGTCAAGGGGAAAGTTCCGACGACCACTTACGCCGCCAAGGCCTGCGTGCTCGGCAACATTCCGGTCAAGCCTCGCAAAAGGTCAGACCCTGTCGAACCGACACGCCACGTTCTCTGCTTCGACTTCACCACGCAACACAGCGACCTGTACACCCTGATGTTCGGCTTCTCCATGCAGTTCGACACCGACTCACCCCAGCCGATGGTTCCGGGCAGCGTCATTCGGTAACGTCATCGTCGCAGACGAGTCACGGTCGAGGAGACAGTGATGCATCCTGAGATGGAACCCCCTCTGTTGTTCGTTCGAGAGACCGATGCTGCACTCCTCGGCATCCTTGAGGAGCTCAAAAGCCGCGAGCCAATCTTCCACCGTCAGGAATTCGGTACAACACGAAGCGATTTCGAGAGCATGATGCACCCCGACTTCTGGGAGATCGGCGCCTCTGGCCGACGTTACAGCCGGGACTACGTGCTGGCCGAACTCGAAAAACGGCACCAGCACCCTCACGAAAACGTCTGGGAGACGAGCGAGTTCCACTGCCGCGAACTGGCCCCCAATATCTACCTCCTGACATACACATTGATTCAGAACAAGATACGTAAAACTCGTCGCTTAACGATCTGGCAGCACACGGAAGTGGGATGGAAGATCATGTTCCATCAGGGAACCATCGTCGAAGACTGAAAGACTTAGTGATTGCCGATATGCGCTAAGGTATACTCAGCCCAAAGGCACAGGCCTATGAAAGTCCCCGTCATCGCCACAGCCCATACTCACCGGATCGCCGGCTCGCAGTGCCGCTCTCAGCGGCACCAGATGCCGCGCCGCCACCTCCGCGTTCTTCCCAGCCTCACGCGACCTAGTCTCTTCGCCGGCGACTAGCTCGAACACCCCACAGCCGGCGAAGTCTCGCACCAGCGCAAACGTTCCCTCCGCCACCCGCGAGGCCGCCATCCCACATCCGGGCACAGCGTCAACGAACGCAACCCAACGCACGACTGCTACAAGGAGAGACCGCATGAGCACCCTGACTCAGGAGAAGACACAAGACCAGACGCGGAGCTACACCAGTACCGCGAACTACGCCCAGTTCGGCCCCAAGCTCAAGACTCCTCTGCCCGGCCCGCTTGCGCAGAAGGCTGTCGCCGACGACGACCGCCTCATCTCTCCGAGCTACACCCGCAGCTACCCCATGGTCGCCAAATCCGGCCGCGGCATCCGCGTCACCGACGTCGACGGCAACGAGTTCCTCGACTTCGCCGCCGGCATCGCCGTCAACTCCACCGGCCACTGTCACCCTGAAGTCGTAAAAGCCATTCAAGACCAGGCCGCCGAACTCATCCACATGTCCGGCACCGACTTCTACTACGAGCACCTGACCAGCCTCGCCGAGCGCCTCTCCGGCATCGCCCCCATGCCCGGCCCGCACAAGTTCTACTACGGCAACTCGGGCGCCGAGGCCGTCGAGTGCGCCCTGAAGATCGCCCGCTACCACACCGGCCGCCAGAACATCATCAGCTTCTTCGGCGCCTTCCACGGCCGGACGATGGGCGCATTGTCGTTGACCGGTTCAAAGCCCCAACAGAAGCGCCGCTTCGCCCCCCTCGTCCCCGGCGTCCACCATGTCCGCTACCCCTATACCTATCGTGGCACCACCGGCGGCCCTGAAGAGCAGGAGGCCTTCGCCCTCGACTGCGCCCGCTACATCGAAGACAGGCTCTTCAAAACTATCCTTCCGCCCGAAGAGGTCGCCGCCATCATCCTCGAACCGATTCAGGGCGAGGGCGGCTACGTCGTCGCGCCCGACAACTTCCTGCAGGAGATCCGCCGCATCTGCGATCGCCACGGCATCCTCCTCATCGTCGATGAGGTGCAATCGGGCGCCGGCAGAACAGGAAAGTGGTGGGCTATCGAGCACTCCGGCGTTCAGCCCGATATCGTCTGCATCGCCAAAGGCATCGCCAGCGGCATGCCGTTGGGCATCTGCATGACTCGCGCCGAGATCATGAACTGGGTCCCCGGCTCCCACGCCAGCACCTTCGGCGGCAACCCCGTCTGCATCGCCGCCGCGCTCGCCACCCTGGACATCATTGAACGCGAGGGCATCAAAAACGCCGCCACCGTCGGCGAAAAGATGCTGCAGCGCCTCCGCCCCTGGGTCGCCCAATACCCCATCGTCGGCGAAGTTCGTGGCCGCGGCCTCATGATCGGCGTCGAGATCGTCAAAGACCAGAAATCCCGCACCCCCGCCGGTCCGCTGCGCGACAAGATCGTCGATCTCGCCTTCGAGCGCGGTCTTCTGATTCTCGGCTGCGGCGAAACCAGCATCCGCCTCTGTCCACCCCTCATCGTCAACCAGCACGAGGCCGACATCGCTCTCGACATTCTCGAAGAATGCGTTACCCTCGCCGCAAAATAGTTTTCCATCAATACGCGGGTCTCGACTCGAATAGTCGAGGCCCGCTTCGTCCTAATTTGCGCCCGGATCAGTGCGGCAGAAGTCCGAACACGGCCACCCCATTCTGAGTTCCGACATATACCTTGCCATTCACTACCGCCGGAGTGATGAACTTGTTTCCATTGCCGAAGCTGTCGCGTCCGTTCGCAGCCTGGTTGCTGTTGTAGAACTCGTGTGCCAGGTTGGCCGGGTCGTAGGCGTGCAGGATGCCGGGGCTGCTCAGGTTCGAGTCCAATGCCCAAACGATTCCGTTCTGAGTCCCATTAGCTGAGATCGTAGGCGTCGGCCCGGGGTGCTGGAACTTTGTCGGTGACACGCTCGAGGGGCTGGTCGCCAACTGCGCATTGATCAGTGGGAACGCCTTCAAGGCGTCTCCGTCAGCGGCATAGTAAAGAACACCATTGAAGTAGGCAGGCGAAGAGTAGACGAGACCTGCCATCGCCCCGGTAAGCTGCTGATAGATATTGCTGTCCATGGGGCTCGTAGCCGGATTGAATTTGCCGAGGTTGTCACGGTCGGCGAGATAGATATTTTTGTCCTTGCCCGCTCCTACGATCAGGTGATGAACCATCCCGTTCGCGTCGGTCTGATCTGGCAAAAGCAGCGGGCCTCCCGATCCGAGATCGAGATCTTGACTCGATTCCGATCCCCCGTTGTACATCTCGAAGTAATCGGCCACGGACAGCTTGCCGCTGGTCGACAGCTTGACCATCGCATTGCCGTAGTCGCCCTTCGTGGGAAATCCGTTGATATCCAGAGTCGTGTCGAAGGTACCGTTGGCATCGAGAAGGTAGACGAATCCATTGCTGTCGGCCGCCATTCCGCCGCCGCTCATCCAGATCGAGCCCTCGTGACCGTTCGGCGTAAGGTTCAGCAACTGCGTCTGCTGCAGCGTCGACTCGCTGTACGCCATCACCCAGCCGGTGTAGAGTCCCTGGTCGCAGTGCGACGTCCATCCGGTGTAGATGTTGCCATTAACGAGAAGCAGCGCGGCCCGCTCCGCATACTGCGACGGATCGAAGACCACATTGCCGTTTACGGTGTTGTCCCCCGATCCCGGATAACTTGCGGTAATCTCCGTCGGGCTGCCGCTGATCTCCGCACCCGTGGTGATATCGAGCGCATGCAACCGCTGATGATATTTTCCGTTCGTATCCTTGCTCATACCAACCGTGAAGATCGTTCCGTTTGGCCCCTGCTTGCGATCGATCACAGGTGTCGCAGTGATTCCTATCTCAGGTGTGATCTGCGAGCAACCGTGGTCGTCGCTCGTTGTCTCGCCGGTTCCAAGGATTGAAGTCTTCCAGAGCTGAGTGCCGCTATCGGCATCGAATGCATAAACACTGTCATGTTCTGTCGCGACGTACACCACATTGTGAAACTGGCCAGCGATAATGACGTTGGCGAGATATAGCGGTTGGGCATCTACTTTGCTGTCGACAGCGTCGAAGCCGATCTTGCCGAATTGAGTTGAGTTCACATTACTCTGAGTGAGAATCGTCTCATTCGCATTCAACCCGTCCCGTGCCACATCGTAGTGATAGGTGGTTACATCTGGAGCATTGGTCATCGGCGCAGCCTGCACCGTAAGGGTGAGCAGCGCGGTGTGAGCAGTGCTTCCGGACGTTCCCGTGAACGTGACAGTCGACATTGTCGCAGCCGCGGTAAGCGCTGCCGTCAGCGTTGTGCTTTGCGCCACCCCAGGAGTCAGACTCAGCGTCGCCGGGTTCGCCGTCACGCCGGCCGGCAGGCCGCTGATTGCAACTGCCACCGCGCCGGCAAACGAATTCAGCGCTGTTGCTGTGACACTCACCTGCGAACCGGCTGCTCCCGCCATGAGGCTCAGCGTCGCCGGCGATGCGCTCATCGTGAAATCCGGTAGCGGAGCGACTGTCACTGCAACCGCTGCGGAGTGGCTCAATGCTCCGGATGTTCCAGTGAAAGCTACCGTGAAGGTCCCTGCCCCTGCGCTTGTCGCAGCAGTCAAGGTGACGTTCTGCGCTGTTCCTGGAGTTAGATTCAACGTCGCAGGGTTCGCCGTCACGCCGGCAGGAAGGCCCGTGATCGCGACCGCCACCGTACCGGCAAACGAATTGACGGCTGCGGCCGTGACACTTACCTGTGAACCTGTCGCTCCGGGTACGATCGTCAGCGACGCAGGCGACACAGCCAGCGCGAAATCCGGCGGTGCAGGCGGTGCAGAGACAGCTAAGGCAACAGTAGAAGAATGACTAAGTGTTCCCGAGGTGCCTGTGAGAGTCAGGGTCGCGCTGCCGGCTCCAGCGTTTGCCGCGGCGGTTACAGTTACATTCTGCGGCGTCCCCGGAGTCAGAGTGAGCGTCGCCGGTTGCGCGGTCACTCCAGTTGGCAAGGCCGTAATCGCGACGGTCACCATCCCATTAAAGCTATTGGCTGGCGTGGCGTTCACGCTGATCTGCTGTCCCGCTCCGCCGGGGACAAGTGTGATGCTCGCCGGAGTGGAAGTCAGACTAAAGTCGCCCTCTGTTGCAGGTACCGCAGGTTTGGAGGCTCCGCTGCAAGAGAGCAACAGGAGACAGAGAAGAAAACCCGAACATCCAATCAGCATCTTCGAAACAGCGCCCATATCAAACTCTCCAAAGGTCGGCTTGCAAAATGTACGTCAACCTGATGTGCCACGCCAGTATCAGGGCCGACAGCACATCGCGAATCTTCCACAAGTTGTCATAAGCTGTCTTGAATCAATTAAATGTGCTTGCATGTTTCGGACATCAAGTTTCCGCGTCTAAACTGATGATCGCCCATGAAACCGCCCATGAACCGCCGACCCAACACTCCGAAGGCCCTCGCCGCCGCACTCGCGCTGACCTTTGCCTTCGTCGCCCCGATCTATCCGCAGCACACAACTGCGCTGCAGCCCGACGCCACCGCCCCGCATCGCACCCGCCTCTTCCTCAAAGACGGCAGCTACCAGATCGTCATGAGCTACCGCATCGCCGGCAATCTGGTCCGCTATGTCAGCGCCGAGCGCGGCGGCGCCGAAGAAGAAATCCCCCTCTCCCTCGTCGACCTCGACGCCACCCATCGCTGGGAAAAACAGCACGCCCAGCCGGCCGATTCCGCCGATCCCAACAATCCGCAGCGTCCCGCCATCGACCCTGAACTGCTCAAAGAAGAGGCCGACCGCGCCGCGCTCACTCCCGAGGTCGCCAAAGACCTCCGCCTGCCCGAAGCGGACAGCACGCTGGTCCTCGACACCTTCCACGGGACACCCGAACTCGTTCCCCTCGCCCAGACCGACAGCGAGTTGAACCGCAATACGAGTCATAACCTCTTGAAGGCGGCGGTCAACCCGCTCTCCGCCGCGCACGAGATCATCACGCTCAAGGGCGAGACCTCGCCCATCCAGCTCCACATCAAAGACCCCGTCTTCTACCTGCGCATCGGCGACGAGAGCGTCGGCAGCACCGCCGGCACGCCGCTGACCGTCGACACGCACGGCGCCACCAGCCGCGTTCAGAACGATCCCGGCGGCGGATCGCCCAACAGCCGCTATATCATCGTCCGCGCCGACGTCCGCACCGGAGCCCGCGTCATCGCCAGCATCCGCATTCCCCTGCTCGGCACTGGCCAGCACCAGGAGGATGTCGTCGAGTCCACGTCCGAGCTACTCCCCGGGGGCCACTGGCTCAAGATCACCCCCAAAGAGCCCCTGGACTTCGGCGAGTTCGCCCTGATGGAGGTCATCTCCGACAAGGCTGTCAACCTCGGGGTCTGGGACTTCGGCGTCCACCCTGTCTCGCCGGAAAATCGCGACATTATCAAGCCCGAACCCCGACGCGGCACCACGCTGGAGCGCCACGGCCCCGGCTAGATCCGGAAGATAAAGTTAGTTATGAAAAAGAAAATCGTCAGCCGCGAGGCGCACCATCGCGCTCGAGAAACAGCCCGGCAACCGCTTGCCGGGGGCCGCTGTCCGCGGCACTCTTCGCCGACTTAGAGACCGTTCCTTTGCCCGAGACGGCAACGCTGTCGCGGGTGATCTTGGCCTCGTACATCATCGTGTCCGCCGCGCGCAGGATCGTGGGCACGGTATTGCCGTCCTCCGGATACGTCGCCAGCCCAAAGCTCCCCGACACGCTGAGCGACAGTCCTGCCCCCTCCAGAAAACGCGCCGACCGCAGATCCTCGCGCAGCGCCATGGTGGTTCCGCTGGCCGCCGACTTACCCATCCCGGGCAGCAACGCCACAAACTCGTCGCCGCCATACCGGAAGGCCGCGTTGTTCGGCCCCAGCGAGCGCCTCAGCAGTCCGCCGATCTCCGCCAGCAGCCGGCTCCCTATCAGATGCCCGTGGGTATCGTTTACCGACTTGAACCGGTCAAGATCGACGAACATCAAACTAAATACCTGCCCCAGCGCCACCTGCTCGTCCAGCGTGGTGTAAAGGTGCCGCGCATTGAAAAGTCCAGTCACATCGTCGGTGATGGTCAGCTCCTGAATCAGCGTCATCGACCGCGCGTTCTGAATCGCAATCGCAGCGTAATCGCATAAAATCCGCAGGAACGAGATCGAGTACTCCGACAGCAGGTCCAGCTTGCTGTTCAGCAGTTGGATCACGCCCAGGGTCTTGTTGCCCGACCGGACTGGCACGCAGGCGATCGACTTGATCCTCAGGTCAGGATGCTTGCTGGCGAACGCCGACCAGTGCGGGTCGAGCGCCACATCCGGCACCACCAGCGGATTGCCGGTCGACGCCACCCAGCCGGCGACCCCTTCGCCCATCGGCACCCGCAGCCCCCTCAGGCTCTCGGCGTTCTCCCCCACCGCAATCGCATAATACAGTTCGCCGGACTTGTCATCGACCATCAGCATCGACCATTTTTCCGGCCCGAAAAACTGCGCCATCTTGTCCATAATGGCGCCAAGAATCTCCTCGAGCTCCAGGCTCGAGGTCAGCGCACGCGCCACGTCATGGAAGACCCGGAGGTGGTCCATCTGGCGGCTCTCGATGACCGGAAACTGCCGTCTATCTTTCAATATCAATCCTCACAGCAGTTAAACCCATCAGATATCAGCAGACTCTATCAGACGAAATAAATTCGCAAAGAGTTTCAATGTCGCCTACATCACAAAACGCAGTGCCAATCATCCGCCGATGTGGACCATATTGCGCGACGGCTTTTCAAAACCCGGTTCCCCAATGTGATGCCGTGCTTCTTTGCGCATCACGATCTTGCGAATATACGCAGTCAACTCCGCATCGGTTCCACCCCGCATCATCTCTCCCTCGAGATCATGATCGCTTTGCGAGAACAGACACGTCCGAATCTTTCCATCGGAGGTCAGACGCACCCGGCTGCAATGTCCGCAGAACGGACGCGACACCGGCGCGATGATCCCGATCTCGCCAACCCCATCGTCAAACGTAAACCGCTTCGCCGTCTCGCTTGCCGCATGCGGCGCCAACTCCACCAGCGGACGATACGCATTCAACCGCTCCACAATCTCATCCATGGAGATCACCGTCTCGCGCTTCCAGCTGCGGTCTTCTTCCAGCGGCATCCACTCGATAAATCGAACGATCACGCCCTCACGCCGCGAGAACTCCGCGAACTGTTCGATCTGTCCATCGTTGAACCCGCGCAGCAGCACGCAATTCACCTTCACCGGCCCCAGCCCCACCGCCTGCGCCCTGCGTACGCCCGCCAGCACCTTGTCGAAGCTTCGCGGAACCCGCGTGATCGCAGCAAAGGTCTCGGCATCCACCGCATCCATGCTGACGGTCACGCGATTCAAACCGGCGTCCTTCAGCGGGCGGGCGAGTCCTTCCAGCAGATGTCCATTGGTGGTGAGTGCAATATCGAGCGGCAGCCCCGTTCGCCCACTCTCGCCTGCAAAACTTCCGTCCGGCAGATACGACGTGCGCATCGCCGCCAGTTCTCGCACCATCTCGATCAGGCCTGACCGCAGTAGCGGTTCGCCTCCGGTCAGCCGAACCTTCTCCACCCCCAGCGAGACGAACAGCCGCACCATTCGCAGATAGTCCGCGATAGGCAGCTCGGTATATTGCGCGCCCTCGTTGCCGGTCCGGCAATAGACGCATTTGTAGTTGCAGCGGTCGGTCACTGAGACGCGCAGATCCGTAATTGCCCGTCCAAATTTATCCCGAAGCCTGCCCGGGAGCTGCGCAGTCTCTTCCATCGGCTCCAGCACCGCCGTGCTTGCGTCTTCGAGGATCAGAGAGGAGAAGGGCATTGTCGCCGCCATCTGCTTCATTTCCATACTTAAGATGAGATGCATAGGCTCGAAAAGCGAATCAGAACAGCAGAAATCCAAGTATAGTCGTCTTTTTTCGGAACCCCATGTGTTCTACGCCACATAAGCGATTTTATATCTCGACGCCGACTCTTCGATTGCGACAGCCTGAATGACCGCCGCCACCGTCGCCCGATGACACCGTAGAGGTGTTGCAGAGCTGACAGCTCGCCGCTCGCATCCGGCTGACGCCCCAGTCTTAGTAGCTGATGAACTCGTTGCTGCCGCGCTTCAACCGGACACCGGTGAAGCCGAAGATCAGCGAGAGCGTAAACATGATCGCGTCCCAGAACACCATCGGTTTCGTCCAGCCGGGAGACAGCGTCCAGTCCTGACCCGCCCACAGGGTCACCAGCGTCCCAATAATCAGGGTCTGAAAGCACAGCACCAGAAAAAGCTGGCCGCGGCGACGGCGCTTGTCCAGCCGTTCCACCTGGTCCGGTGTCAGGTTGCGTTCTTCTATCGGAAGCAGTGTGTTCGCCATTGCGTTTCGGGTCTCCGCGTATCTTTTAGTTCGAAAGACATGGTTCGAAAGACAACCGGCCACATCAGTCGCTCTCTTTACATTAAATCACAAAATCACAGCCAGCCTCGGCCAGGCCCAGACTTCAAAAGAAGGTAGCAGTTCAGTTTCCGGAGGGATGGCTTTGCGGGACCGCCCTAGTGTCCGACCTGAAAGTGTATTGATTGGCTCAGCGCGACCGCAACCGGTGTGCCACGATAGACGGCGGGGTGATAAATCTGTTGCCGTAGAGCCTCCATGCAGGATTCGTTCAGGCCGTATCCTACCGCGTGACGGACCATAACTCATATTGCGCGGGTGCGCCATGTCCGACCTGAAAGTGTATTGATTGGCTCAGCGCGACCGCAACCGGTGTGCCACGATAGACGGCGGGGCGATAAATCTGTCGCCGTAGAGCCTCCACGCAGGATTCGTTCAGGCCGTATCCTACCGCGTGAGTCAACCAAAGCTCTGTAAGACGTCCGTTCTCATCGACCACATAGGAAAACTGCGCTTCGACATCGGGCTTAGCCACGAGGGCAGCTCGGGTCACTTCCGGCTCAGATGTCTTGATTAGTACAGGAAGCGTGAGGCCGGAGTCATTCCTCGATACCTGTTGCCAAGTGCCGTGACGGATCCAATGAGTACAAGGGTTACAGGTTGCAGCCGGGGCTCCCTTTTGGACGAGTTTCTGCGGAATAAGGGGGCGCAGGTAAACCGGAATGTCATTCAGCGCCTGCGATACGTTCGTAAAGAAGAGCTGGTCAATTAGGGTTGGAAGAGTAGCGTCCCTATCCCCAGTACCAAAGTCGACTTTAAGAGAAGCATCGACGGCAAGCGGCGACGCGGCAACGGCGTTTGTGTTTCGATCCAGCAGGAGACCGAATCGTTTGCCACGGATGGTCAGGATGGTCCCGTTCAAAGTCAATTCTGTGGGCGAGAACAATGCTGCAGCCATCACCGGAGGAGGAGAATCTGCCTCGAATCGATCGCCAGAGAGGTGATAAAGCGTAATTGGCTGCGCTGAGAAGTTCTTCAGAACATACTTGTGCCCTTTGATCTTATTTTGTAACTCAGAGAACGACGTATCTGCCGTTTGGCAGCGGGCGAAAGGAGTTGAAAGGAAGGCAAATGCGATGCGGTACGTGGCTAAAGTCACGCCCCGATTCTAGTTACGCTGCCTCTTTTCGGCAATCTAACCCGGCTCCTTCTAAGATTCCTGCAAGACGGCGTCTTCGAAAAAACTGACACACTACCAAAAGAAGTCCCCGCCACAGCGTGAAAACCACAGCAAAAACAAACCTCCCCTCGCCAGCCGCGCAAACTAAATAAACGCCACCGACTGAATCCCCACAACATCGAAGCGCTTCCGGCACCGCACATTCTTGCACCCCATCGGGTCATCGCGGCGGACCATGTAACTCTGTGCCTTGGCAAAACGCGCCCGGTCGCGGTCATCGGCCCCGCGCGGCAACTGCGCCTTCTTCCGCCGCACCACCCAGTCAATCTGATACTCCCCCTGCTGCCCGCAGTGCGGACACGTCATCACATGCGTCCGCTGCTCCGCTTTTTCCTCGAAAAAATCGCGCTCTTCCATGCCTCACCTCATCCAGTCGGCGGCCCGCTCTCGCCAGCCGCCCCATCTGCAATCCTGCATCACATCCCCCCTCGCAGGCAAGAGTAATGCATAATCACGCAGGGGCTCTAAAGCCCAGAGGAACACCGATGAGCAAGCCAAAGAAGCAGGTCTTCTCCAAGGTCAAAGCCGTCAAGTCCAACGCCCGCGACCGGGTCGGCGCCCCGCCGCCCGAACGCGTCCTGCCCGACCCCAAACAGAAGCTCGCCGCCAAGCCCAAACACAAACAAACCCTCGCCGATCTGCTCAACGCAACAGGAGAAGACCAATGAGACCAAAGAAACGCCTCCCCCTCTCTTCCTTCGCCCTCGCAGCTGCCGTCCTGGTAACCGCAGCCTACACCCCTTCGCAAGCCCAGACCATCCAGGTCAGCAAGGAAAACCGCACCATCGCCATCACCGCGACCGCCAGTGTCATCACCCTGGCCGACACCGCCACCGTCCACATCGGCTTCATCGCGTACGGCCCCGATAAGGATGCAGCCTACGCCGGCGGTTCAAGCCTTTCGAACGCCATCATCAAGGCGCTCACCGCGGCAGGCATCGCCGCCGCCGCCATCGAGAGCGCCAGCCAGGGCATCTCTCCCGTGCCGGACTATATGATCGAAAAGCTTACCCCGGCTGAGAAGGCCCAACGCAAGTTCCAGGTCACCCAAAACTGGACCGTCCGCACCCCAGCAGACGACGCCGCAAGAATCCTCGACCTAGCCGTAAAAGCCGGGGCCAACCAGTCCGGCCAGATCGACTGGGGCCTGAAAGACGAGAACGCCCCGCAGGCCGAGGCCGCCGCCAAGGCCCTCCAGCGCGCCCGCACCGTCGCCGGCGAGATGGCCGAGGGTCTCAACGTCAAACTCGGCGCCCTCATCTACGCCAGCAACGAGACCCAGGCCCAGCCGCCCGGTCCCCTCATGCGTGCCATGGCAGCGCCGCAGTTGACCGATAAAGTAGCTCCCCTCGCCATCAACCCCCGCCGCATCGAAAAATCCGCCACCGTCTACGCCGTCTTCGCCATAGAATAGCTGTTCTGAAAGAGGGGACCCATGCCCGTACTCGATTACCGCGAACTGAAGCCTACCGCCGAAGCCGAAGCCATCTACCGTCGCTGGCTTGCCCGCCTCAACGACGAATTCACCCGCCACACCAAGCCCGAAATCCGCTCTCAGATCGTCCGCGACGAGCTCGTCCAGCTCTACCTCGGCAAGCCCTACGGCGGCCCTGCCAAGGCGACTCTCAACCACGAGCTAGCCATGCACACTCTCGTCGAGAGCCTCGACCCCCGCAACGTCACCCTCGAACCCGAGTACTACGGCGACGTCGACGCCGAAATGTACGCCGTCCGCAAGCCCCTCATCTGGTTCTGGCAGATGTTCGACCGCTCCCCCGTCGGCCTCAACCATTGGCTCGGCTTCCGCTTCCGCTGCATGCTCGGCCGCCACATCTTCCGCCACCTCGGCAAGCACGTCAAAATCTTCCACAACGTCGAGTTCACCTACGGCTACAACCTCACCATCAACGACTGGTGCACCATCCACAAAAACGTCATGCTCGACGACCGCGGCGGCATCATCCTCCATGAGGGCACCAGCATCTCCGACTACGCCAACGTTTACTCCCACACCCACAACATCAACCACCAGGCCGACGTCACCAACAAGCCCACCGAACTCGGCCCCCACGCCCGTGTCACCTACCACGCGACGGTCCTCGCCGGAGCCAACGTAGGCGAAGACGCCATGCTCGGAGCCCTCGGCCTCGCCACCAAACCCGTTCCTCCCGCCACGGTCGCGGTAGGCATCCCGGCCCACGTCAAACGCCGAAAAGACGCATCCCAGCCTCAGCTAACTAAGTCATAAGGAATCTTTACCGGTCTTATCTGCACAGCAGTGACGGTTTGATTTTGATGACGATTGAGTTCGCCGATGGGTCTCACTCCGGCGGCTCGTTGCTGACGATCCACACCAGCGACGGCAGCATGCATTCTTATGACGGCGCAGCCAGCAAGTCGAATGTGGCGGGATGAGGGTCTGGCGGCGTCTTGGTAGGGCATAATGCGCTCCGCACCTTGATTACATTCCGATGATCTCGCCCTCAGCGTCGACGTCGATACTGAGGGCGCGGGAGGCTTTGGGAAGGCCGGGCATGAGCATCATGCTGCCTGAGATGACGACGAGGAAACCTGCGCCGGCAGAGAGGACGACGTCGGTGATGTGGAGAGTCCAGCCTGTGGGCGCGCCCATCTGCTTGGGGTCATCGGTGAGCGAGTACTGGGTCTTGGCGATGCAGACGGGAAGGCTGCCATAGCCCCATTCCGTGAACCGGGCTAGTTTTTCTTCGGCCTTTGGAGTGAGTTCGACCGAGGCCGCGCCGTAGACCTTCTGTGCGACGGCAGTGATCTTTTCGAGCGGCGTGGCGCTGGGTTGGTAGGTAGTTTGGAGCGCGGGGCTGGGGTTGACGGCGAGGACGCTGACTACTTTTTCGGCGAGTGCAGTGGCACCGGCGCCGCCTTTGGTGAATGCTTCCGAGAGTGCGAAGGCTGCACCCTGGGCCTCGCAATACTTCTCGAGGAACTTTAGTTCTTCGTCCCTGTCGTTGGGGAAGCGGTTGATGGCCACGATTGCGGGGAGGTTGAAGCCGCGCACGATGGCGATGTGTTTTTTGAGGTTGGCGAAGCCGGCTTCGAGGTCGCCTCCGCCCTGATTGCGGACGCTTTGTACTGTGGTGATGAGCACAGCCGCAGCCGGCTTGGTGCCGGAGCTGGGCATCACGATGTCCATATATTTCTCGAAGCCGAGGTCGGAGGCGAAGCCCGTCTCGTTGACTACGTAATCGGCCAGGCGAAGGCCCATCTGCTGCGAGAGCACGGAGCTGGTGCCGTGGGCGATGTTGGCGAAGGGGCCGCAGTGGACGAGCGCGGGCGTGCCTTCGGTGGTCTGGACGAGGTTGGGAAGGATGGCTTCGCTGAGCAGGGCCATCATGGGACCGGTGGCGTTGAGGTCCTGCGCGAGGACGGGGTTGCCGGAGCGATTCATGCCGATGACTATGCGGCCGAGGCGAACGCGGAGGTCTTCGCGGCTGTCGGCGAGGGTCATGATGGCCATGATCTCGCTGGCCGCTGTGATGACGAAGCCGGTGTGACGGTTGGCGCCGTCGCGCTTGCCGCCTGAGCTGACGATGATGTGCCGGAGAGCGCGGTCGTTCATGTCGAGCGTGCGCGGCCAGGTGATGGCGTGTGGGTCGAGGTCGAGTTCGTTGCCATGGAAGAGGTGTGAGTCAATGAGCGCGGCGAGGAGGTTGTGCGCGGAGGTGATGGCGTGGAAGTCGCCGTGGAAGTGGAGGTTTATTTTTTCTGCGGGCTCGACCTGCGAGCGGCCACCGCCGGCGGCTCCGCCTTTCATGCCGAAGACCGGGCCGAGCGAAGGCTCGCGCGAGGTGATGATGGCCTTTTTGCCGATCTTTTCCAGGCCCTGCACGAGGCCGATGGAGGTGACGGTCTTGCCTTCGCCCGAGACGGTAGGGGTGGTCGCGGTGACGAGGATCAGCTTGCCACGAACAGGCAGTGAGGCGTCGGTGAGGAGATCGAGCTTGAGCTTTGCGCCGTAGGGTCCGAGGCGTTCCACATATTTTTCAGACAGGTTTAGCTTTTCGACGATGGCTTCGATGGGGAGAAGATCTTTGTTCATGGGCCTCAGGACTGCACGAGATAAATTTGAATGGAGGTGACGCGGCGTTAGGGCGTCGTGTTGCCGATGGAGAGGGGATAAAGCGGGGCGGCCTGATCGCGTCCGAAGCGGACGGTGGTCTTGGTGATGCGGTTGAGGGTGTCGATGCTGTTCGACGAGAAGTACCAGACGAGAAGATGGTTGTTCCAGTTGGTGGAGAGACCCATGGTATAGAGCTGCAGTTGGCCCGAGAGTTGTGGGTCGGCGGAGTTAGCTTGTGGCTGGCCTTGCGCGGCCGCCATATGGATCTTCTGCCAGCCGATGGTGTAGGTGGCGGGCGGAGCGATGGATTTCATGCCGGGAACTTTGTTAACGATCTCGGCCATGTCGGCGAGAAGCGTTGTGCTCTTGCTCTCGTGTTCGGCGTTCAGACAGTCAATGTCGAGTTCGGCGAGCAGAATGCTTGAGGAGACTGACCGTGTTGTGGTGAGTCGCGTGCCGCCGCCTGGTTCCACCTCTACATTCAAAGCGGAGGGAGACTGGAAGTGTTTCAGCAAGAGGATCGGACGCAGACAGTCGGTGGCTGCGGCCAGCTTCGGATCGGAGGCTCCGGAGACGCCGAATAGAGTTAAGTGGCCGTCGTGCATCACCTGTTCAGTGTCGGCCTTCACCAGATCGGAGGGGTAGAAGAGTCGCAGCTTGAGGGCTTCGCTCTCCCACTCGGTGGTGTTGGGGGCTGGGGTTTGTGGTGTGGCGGAGAGAGACAAAATAGTGGTGAAGAGGAACGCGAGCGTGGCGCGAGTTCTGAGCGAGAGGATCATTTATTTGCGTTTCCAGCGCACGCCATCTTTGGAATCCTCTATTAAGATGCCTTTGGCGAGAAGATCGTTGCGGATGGCGTCTGCGCGGGCGAAGTTGCGGGTCTTCTTGGCCCGGGTGCGTTCGGCGACGAGGGCGTCGATGTCAGCATCGGAGAAAGACAGAGTGGCGACGATAGAAGGATCGGCTTCGCTGATGCGGCCTTCGGCTTCGGCCCAGACGAGCGCGGCGCGGGTGATGGCTGCGTCCTTGTCTTCGAGGACGGCGAAGACTCCGTCGAAGAGAGCGAGGACCTTCAATATCTGCGCAGCGTTTTCGGCGCGGAGGGTGCCTGCATCAGCGGCAGAGTTGGCGGCGCGGACAAGGTCGAAGATGGCGGCGCGGGCCTCCGCGGTGTTGAGGTCGTTGGCGAGCGCGGCGGTGTAATCCTGCTCCGCTTTGGCGGTTGCGGCGGCGATGTCTGGGTTGAGGCCATCGGGGAAACCGCCCGAGCCTGCGGCAGAACCTTTCAGGATGCGTTGGTGAAAGGTGCGTAGACGATCGACGGCGTTGGTGGACTCGATGAGGCTGTCGAAGGTGAAGTTCATCTGGTTCCGGTAGGGCACGGAGATGAGCAGGAAGCGGATGGCGGAGGCGCGAAAGCCTTTGAGCAGCAGGTCGCGGAGGGTGTAGAAGTTGCCCTCGGACTTCGACATCTTCTTGCCTTCGACGAGCAGGAAGCGGACGTGCATCCAGTGGCGGACGAAGGGTTTGCCGCTGGCAGACTCAGACTGGGCGATCTCGTTTTCGTGGTGCGGAAACATGAGGTCTTCGCCGCCGGCGTGGAGGTCGATGTCTTCTCCGAGGAGCTTCGTGGCCATAGCGGAGCATTCGATGTGCCAGCCGGGGCGGCCAGGGCCGAGGGGCGACTCCCAGAATTGTTCGCCGGGTTTGACGGCCTTCCAGAGAGCAAAGTCGCGCGCAGCGTCTTTCTCATACTCGTCTACGTCGACGCGGGCACCGTCTTCGATGCCGCCAAAGTCTTTTTTGGAGAGCTTGCCGTATTCGGGGAACCGCGCGATGCGGAAGTACCAGGAGCCGTCCTCGGTCTGGTAGGCGATGTCTTTTGCGGCGAGCTTTTCGATGAGCGCGACCATCTCCGGAATGCAGCCCGTTGCGCGGGAGAAGTGCTCGGGGTGTTCGATGCTGAGGGCGTCGAGGTCTTCGAAGAAGGCGCGCTCGAAGCGGGCGGTGTACTGCGCTATGGGGACACCGGCGGCGGCGGCGTTGCGGATGATCTTGTCGTCCACGTCAGTGATGTTCATGACGTGGTTGAGCGGGATGCCCTGCTGGCGGAGGACGCGGCGAAGAACGTCGACGTGGAGGAAGGTGCGGAAGTTGCCGATGTGGCCGTAGTCGTAGACCGTGGGGCCGCAGCAGTACATGCGCAGTGCGGGCGTGCCGACGGGGGCGAGGGGTTCAATCTTGCCGCCAAGAGTGTTGAAGAGTTCGATAGTTGCCACGTATGCTCTGTTCCTGCCGCAGCCGGGCGCGTGGCGCGGTGCAGACTGCTCTCGCTTGAGATTCCCTGTTGATTTTAGCTGATATATGAGGGTGATTTGTCGGCGCTGCGTTTACTGCTGGCCGAGGCGGAGCTGGGGGGTCGCGCCGAGGTCTTCCGAGGCGAAGTCATGCGCGACGAGCTTGGGCCAGGCGGCGGCGGCGATCATGGCGGCGTTGTCGGTAGAGAGGGCGAGCGAAGGGAAGGCGATGGGGAGGCCGCGGCGGTCGGCTTCGGCCTGAAAGCGGCGGCGGAGTTCGCTGTTGGCGGCGACTCCGCCGGAGATGACGATGCTGCGGGCGCCGAGGGCTTCGGCGGCGGCGAAGGTCTGGCGCTGGAGGTTGCCGACTACGGCGTATTGGAAGGAGGCGATGAGGTCGAGGGTTTGCTGGTCGCAGAGTTTGATCGCTGCTTCCGATTTGGGGGTGAGGTTCGGGTCGGCGGCTATGGCAACGCGGCGGGCTTCGATGCTCTTGCGGAGGTGGTGGGCTTCGACGTAGCGGAGGACGGCGGTCTTGATGCCGCTGAAGGAGAAGTCGAAGCGCGGGCCTTCTGTTGCTGCAGGTGCTTTTTTGTTGGTGGTGCCCGCGCGAGGGGGGCGCGAGTTGATGGGGCCGAAGGTAAAGGGTACGGCGCGGGGGTTGCCGTCGGGGGCGAGGGCGTCGATCCAGGGGCCTCCGGGGTAGCCGAGGCCGAGGAGTTTGGCGACCTTGTCGTAGGCCTCGCCTGCGGCGTCATCGACGGTGCGGCCCACGTTGCGGTAGGTCCAACTGCTGTCGCCTCTCTGCTGTCTGGCTAAATACAGATGCGTGTGGCCGCCGGAGACGACGAGGGCGAGGAGGGGAAGTTCCATTGGCGTTTGGGTACGCTGGCGCGCCTCCATCAGGACGGCATGGATGTGACCTTCGAGATGGTTGACGGAGATCAGCGGCTTGTCGAGGCCGAAGCTGAGGGCCTTGGCGTAGGTGATTCCGACCAGCAGTGCGCCAGCGAGGCCTGGGCCTTCAGTAACGGCGACGGCTTCGAGGTCGGCGAAGTTGACGGGAAGGCCGGCCGCAGCGCTGGCGCGGGACATCGCCTCGCGGACGACGGGGACGATGTTGCGAAGGTGTTCGCGGGAGGCAAGTTCGGGCACGACGCCACCGTAGTTGGCGTGGAGCGACATCTGCGAGGCGACGACGTTTGAGAGTGCGGTGGCGCCGGAACGAACGACAGCGGCGGCGGTCTCGTCGCAGGAGGTTTCGATGCCGAGAATCAGGCCAGTTGCTTGTCCACTGTCGGGGCTTTCGCGCATCTCTCTATCATAGAGTCAGGCATGAGGAATCAATACATCGACAACCCGAAGTATCGAGTGGCGCGGGAGATCGTCGTTGCTCTGCGAAACACTGGCCATCAGGCCTACTTTGCGGGTGGGTGTGTGCGGGATCTTCTGCTGGGCGTTCAACCGAAGGACTTCGACGTAGCGACCAGCGCAACGCCGGATGTCGTGATGGGGATGTTTCAGAAGACCTACTCGGTGGGGGCGCACTTTGGAGTGGTGCTGGTCTGTACGCCTGATGGTGATGGCGGCGAGATTGCCGCCGAGGTTGCTACGTTTCGGCACGATGGTGCGTACAGCGATGGGCGGCGGCCGGACGCGGTGCGGTTCTCGACCGACGCGCGGGAGGATGTGCTACGGCGCGACTTCACCATCAATGGAATGCTGCTCGATCCTGTGGTGTTTGAGGAGAGCGGAGATGCCGGAGCAGCGACGCTCGATTATGTAAATGGCCGCGAGGACCTGGCGACGGGAATTCTTCGGGCGATTGGTGAGCCCGCGCTGCGGTTTGCCGAGGACAAGCTCCGGATGCTGCGCGGGATGCGGTTCGCGGCGCGGCTGGGGCTTGAGATCGAGCCGCGGACGATGGCGGCGATTCGCGCGGCTGCTCCTGAGATCGGACAGGTGAGCTGCGAGCGGATTCGCGATGAATTGACGCTGATGTTGACCGAGGGCCACACGCGAAGGGCGTTTGAACTGCTGGATGCGACTGGGCTGCTGGCGTATGTGCTGCCCGAGGCGCTGCGAATGAAAGGCGTCGAACAGCCGCCGCAGTTTCATCCTGAGGGTGATGTCTGGGTACATACGATGCTGCTGCTTGAGAAGCTGCAAGCGGGCGTATCCCCAACGCTCGCATGGGGCGCGCTGCTCCATGATATCGGCAAACCGGCGACGTTTCGTCCGCCTGATCCGAAGAAGCCTGGCGATCGCATTCGCTTTGACGGGCACGTTGAGGTGGGCGTGCGAATGACGGAGGAGATTTTGGGACGGCTGCGGTTTTCGAACGAGGATACGGAACAGATTGTCGCGCTGGTGAAGAACCACATGCGCTTCGGCGACATTCTGCAGATGCGCGAGTCGACGCTGAAGCGGTTTCTGCGGCTACCGAAGTTTGACGAGCACCTGGCGCTGCATTGGATGGATGCCAGCTCGGCGCATGGCGACCTGCGGCTGTACGAATTTGCGAAGGAGCGGTACGAGGCGACGCCGGTAGAGACGATGCGCCCGAAGCTGCTGGTAACAGGGAGGGATCTGATTGACGCGGGATATCATCCCGGGCCGGAGTTCAAGGCTATGCTGGAGACCGCGGAGGATGCTCAGCTTGAGGGCTCGGTTACGACCACCGAGGGCGGGCTGGCGGTCGTGCGACAGCGATTTGGTGCGCCTTCTGCGTGAGTGAATCGGCCGCAGCGAGACATACTGAGCTAGCATCTAAGGGTTCATGACGGATAACACTCACGATGTCGTCGTCGTTGGCGCAGGGATGGCAGGGCTGACTGCGGCGCGGGCGCTGGCCGAGGCCGGGTTGAAGGTGCTGGTGGTGGAGGCGCAGGACCGCATTGGCGGGCGCATCTGGACGCGGCATGTGGGCGATGAGGCAATCGAGCTGGGCGCGGAGTTCATCCACGGCAGGCCGCCGGAGCTGTGGGCGTTGATCGAGGAAGCGGGGCTCGAGACGTATGAGCGCGGCGGGGCGCAGCTCTGCTTCGACGAAGGAGCATTGAGTGATTGCGGCGACGAGATGGATACAGTCTTTGAACCGCTGGAAAAGCTGAAGAAGTTTGGCGGCTCGGATATGAGCTTCGCCAAGTATCTCGATCGCGAGCAGACGCCGGCGGAGCAGCGCGGTCCGATGATTGGATACGTCGAAGGCTTCAACGCAGCGGATCATCGCGAAGTGAGCGTGGCAGCGTTAGGCGCGCAGCAGAAGGCCGAGGACGCGAGCGGAGGCGACCACACCTATCGGCTGCGTGGCGGCTACGACCAGCTCCCGCGATACCTCTCCGAGAGGATTACCGAGTTTGGGGGCAAGGTGCTGACGGGAACGCCGGTGACGGATATTCAATGGGAGCCAGACCGGGTAAAGGTCGTCTCCGATCTGTGGACCTTCCGTGCGCCGCAGGTGATTGTTACTCTGCCACTGGCAGCGCTGCAGAGCGGCGGCGTGAAGATTACACCGCAACCGCGCCAGATTCTTGAGGCAGCAGGACGGCTGCGGATGGGACAGGTCCGACGCTTCACGCTGCTGTTTGCAGAGACGTTCTGGGAGAACCTGCCGCCACAACCCGCGTTGAGCGAGATGAGTTTTCTTTTTGCGTTTACGGAGATGCCGCCAGTATGGTGGACGCCGCATCCGGAGGCGAGCCACACGATCACAGGCTGGGTGGGGGGTCCCCGTTCGGCGGCGTTGACTGGATTGGACGCGAAGACGCTTGGCGAGAAGGCCTGTACCACCCTGGGAAGAATCTTCGGTGAAAGAAAGGACCGGATTCATGGACTGCTGAGAGGTTGCTACACGCATGACTGGCAACATGACCGGTTTACGCTTGGCGCTTACAGCTACGTTGCAATAGGTGGGCTGGATGCTTCAAAGCAGATGGCGGAGCCTGTCGCGGACACGCTCTTCTTCGCCGGGGAACATACCGACGTTACCGGGCACTGGGGAACAGTACACGCTGCGATGCGCTCCGGACTGAGGGCCGCGGAGCAGATTCTTTCAAGGAGGCCGCTGCCATGATCACTTGTCGTAAAACAGATAGATCTTTCGAGTCTTTCGGCTGACTCTAACTCCAGATTGCACAAACTACTTCCCCATGTCGAGCTCAGTGAAGAGCGTCAGCTGAAGACCTGCTGGCCCCTCCAGCCTTGCGTTCAGAGAGTTCCATGGAGTCCTTCTTGCCTCGGCAAGCACTCTCGCGCCAGCCGTCTGAAGGGTTTGTGTTACACCAGGTGAATCGTCGACCTTAAACGCGACACGAATGTGCCCCGCTACACGTCGTCCGACTTCGAGTTCATCGATAAATTCGGCGTGATGCGAGTCGACCAGTTCGAGCGTTGCTTTGCCTGCTTCGAGAATCGTGACGTGGCCCCCTTCAGACACAAATGCCGCCCGCTCGTTCAGGCCTAATACATCCCGGTAGAAATGGAGCGCCTCTTCATAGTCTTTTGCGGTCACAACAAGTCGCAGTTCGTGAACTTGTGTTTGTTGCATCGGTCCTCCACAATGATCGGTCACCAGTCAAAAAACAGAGCAGTGAAGACGCAGGCTCCTCCGTATTTAAGTGCCGAAGAAGCCCTTATCGGATTACCTTGGATGCTTCTAAATGCCCTTCCGGATGCACTTTTTTGTCAACAATCTGCCAACGCGGGTTAGGTGTAATGTGGAAGAAAGAGAGGGTGCACGGAGAGCGTCAACCCGACGCGACCCTGCATCAGACGATTATGGTTATCACGAAATCACTACTGAATACTCCCGCTGACCACTCTCCCAATACCCAGCTGACGATTGATGGAGTCCAGGTCCCTGGCCATGCGGGCGAGTTGCTGATCGATCTGTTGAATCGCCGAACCGCAGCGGACACGCAGAAGGCCGTGCCCCAGGTCTGTTATCTCCCGCAGATGGGGCCGATCGAGAGCTGCGACACCTGCATGGTGAAGGTCAACGGTGAACTGGTGCGGGCGTGTGCGACCAGAGTCGCCGCCGGCATGAAGGTGGAGACGACGGGCGAGGCGGTTGACATCGCGCAGCGCGAGGCCTTCGACCGCATCCTGCAGAACCACATGCTGTACTGCACGGTGTGCGACAACAACAACGGGAACTGCACGGTCCACAATACGACGAAAGAGCTGGACGTGAAGCACCAGTCGCGGCCATACACGCCGAAGCCGTACGAGAAGGACATGTCGAATCCGTTCTATCGCTACGATCCAGACCAGTGCATCCTGTGTGGGCGCTGCGTGGAGTCGTGCCAGAACGTGCAGGTGAATGAGACGCTGTCGATCAATTGGGAGAGCGACCATCCGCGCGTGCTTTGGGACGGCGGCATGAAGATTGATGGTTCGAGCTGTGTCTCCTGCGGACACTGCGTGACGGTGTGCCCGTGCAATGCGCTGATGGAGAAGTCGATGCTTGGGGAGGCAGGTTACCTGACTGACACGCCGGAGGGCGCGCTGAACAACATGATCGATGTGGTCAAGGGGATCGAGCCGCCGATCGGCTATGGCCCTATCCTCGCGCTCTCTGAGATGGAGGCGGAGATGCGCACCAAGCGCACCAAACGCACTAAGACCGTCTGCACCTACTGCGCGGTCGGGTGCAGCTTCGAGGTGTGGACGCGCGACCGTCACATTTTGAAGATCGAACCGACACATGGGCCGGCCAATGGAATTTCAACCTGCGTGAAGGGCAAGTTTGCCTGGGGGCATATCAACTCGGACGACCGCCTAGTGAAGCCGCTGCTGCGCGATGGCGAAGGTTACCGTGAGATCGAATGGAACGAGGCGCTCGACATTATCGAGCACACCTTCAAGAAGATCAAAGCCGAGCATGGGCCTGATGCGCTGGCGTTTATCGCCTCCTCGAAGTGCACGAATGAAGAGAGCTTCCTGATGCAGAAGCTTTCGCGCGCCGTGATTGGGACGAATAACGTTGATAACTGCGCCCGCTATTGCCAGAACCCGGCGACAATGGGGCTGCAGCGCACCGTGGGCTACGGTGGAGACTCAGGCTCCATTGCGGACATCGAGAAGGCTGGCCTCGTGATCATCGTCGGCGCGAATCCGGCGGAGAACCATCCGGTGCTCGCCACGCGGGTCAAGCGTTCGCACAAACACCGCGGGCAGCGGCTGATCGTCGCCGACCTTCGCAAGAACGAGATGGCCGAACGCGCCGATATCTTCTTTCAGCCAAATCCCTCGACCGACGCGGTGTGGATGTGCGCCATCGCGAAGTACATCATCGATAGCGGCCTCGCGAAGATGGACTTCGTCAATAAATGGGTCAATCACTTCGATGAGTACAAAAAGTCGCTCGAGCCCTTCACGCTCGAGTATGCAGAGAAGGTCGCGGGTGTTCCTGCGAGCACACTGACTACGGTGGCGCATGAGATCGTCGCGGCTGACGGTGTCTGCATCCTGTTTGCCATGGGCATTACCCAGCATTGCGGCGGCTCGGATTCGGCGACGGCGCTCTCCAATCTGTTGCTGGTCACAGGTAACTACATGAGGCCGGGTGCGGGTGCGTATCCCTTGCGCGGGCATAACAATGTGCAGGGCGCCAGCGACTTCGGTTCGATGCCGAACGTCTTCTCCGGCTACCAGAAGGTGGACGACCCGGAGGTTCGCGCGAAGTTTGAAGCTGACTGGGGCGTGACGCTGCCGACCAGCGTGGGCAAAGACAATCACGAGATGATCGAGGCTATTCTGGACGGCTCGATCAAGTCGCTGTACATCAAGGGCGAAGACACCATCACCTCCGATTCGAACGCAAACTATGTCGGCTCGGCGCTGGAGAAGGTCGAGTTCCTGATCGTGCAGGACATCAACTTCTCCGAGACCTGCCGCTTTGCCGATCTGGTGCTGCCGGCTGCGGCCTCACTCGAAAAAGACGGAACCTTCACCAGCACGGAGCGCCGCATCCAACGCCTCTACAAGGCCATGGAGCCGCTGGGCGAATCGAAGGCCGACTGGGAGATTATTCAACTGATCGCCAACCGCATGGGCGGCAATTGGAACTACACGCATCCTTCCGATGTCATGGACGAGGTAGCGCGGCTGACTCCACTGTTTGCGGGCGTGAACTACGAGCGGCTGGAGGGCTTCAAAAGCCAGCAGTGGCCGGTGCATCCGGACGGCACCGATTCGCCGCTGCTCTTCACCGAGAAGTTCCCCTTTCCCGACGGCAAGGCAAAGTTCTATCCGGTCGACTACATTCCACCATCGGAGGAGGCGAGCGAGGTCTACGATCTTCACCTGAACAACGGCCGTTTGCTGGAACACTTCGAGCAGGGCAGCATGACCTATCGCACGCCCGGGCTCAAGGCGATAACACCGACGAACTGGGTGGAGGTGTCGCCCGAACTAGCCGCGGAGCGAGGCATAACGACGGGCCGGTACGTCCAGGTGAAGTCGCGGCATGGCAAGGTGCGGCTGCAGGTGCTCGTGTCAGACCGCGTGAAAGGCAAGCAGCTCTACATGCCGCTCAACTCGGTTGAAGAGCCCGTGAACAAGCTGACCAGCAGCTTCACCGACCGCAACACCCACACTCCCGCGTTCAAGGAAACGGCAGTCAACATGACTGTGCTGTCAGAGCAGGGCGAGAATCCGCTGCCGCGCAGAAACTTCCGCTACGGCACGCGCACTCCGCAGCCAGGCCTTGAGATTGAACGCAAGTGGGCGAGGGCAGACTACCATCTGCCCGGCACTGCGAAGGCCGACAGGCTCGTTCAGATCACCTCCACTACTGTGTAGTTCCGTCGTGTTGTAAGGAGTCTCCCATGGCCAAACCGATTGCGTTCAAACCGATTACCGTCGACTTCAAAGCCGATCTTCAGCGACGCCTGGAAAAGGCTCCCGACGAACACGCAGCAGCGTTGCTGGCTGCGTACGACGTGCTCGAAGCCGCTTACGACGAGGGACTGCTCGACATTCTGCATGGCATGATCGCCTCGAAGGACACAATCATCACGACGCTCTCACGCTTTGCCAGCCAGCCTGAGGGTATTGTGGGTATTCGCAACCTGCTGACAGCCGCTAAGATTCTCACCGAGCTTGATCCCGAGGTTCTCGATCACGTCTCAAAGGTGATGGCGAGCGCCACGGAGGAACACAAACGCGAGCAGACGCCGCCCAGCCTCTTCCAGCTTGCAAAGCGCGCCACCAGCGAAGATAGCCGCCGTGGACTCTCGTTCATGACGATGGTTCTGTCCGGCCTGGGCAGATCGTTGAAAGGCTAGCTGTGACTCAGCTATAACGTCACGCGTAGGAGCGGCTATGGTCAAATAACATTTGTGACCAATCCTTTCGATATCGGCAAGACGCCTCACCAGGTTCCTGTAGGCCGTGGCAAGCTCTTTCTTATCGCAGGCCCCTGCGTGATTGAATCCGAAGCCCACGCGCGTATGCTGGCCGACGCCATCCAGCGCATTACCTCCGACCTTGGTATCCCGTACATCTTCAAGGCCAGCTACGACAAGGCCAATCGCACCTCGATCAAGAGCTTTCGCGGTCCCGGCCTGGCCGAGGGATGCCGCATCCTTCGCGCCATCGGCGAGAGCACTGGCCTTCCTGTCCTCACCGATGTCCACGCCGCCCCCGACTGCGCTGCCGTGGCCGAGGCGGTCGATGTGCTGCAGATTCCTGCGTTCCTCTGCCGCCAGACCGATCTGCTGATCGCCGCGGCAGAGGCCACGAGCAAGACCGGCGGCGCGATCAATGTGAAGAAGGGCCAGTTCGTGGCGCCCTGGGACATGCGCCACGCCGTCGAGAAGATCCGCGAGAGCAGTAATCCGCGCGTCTCGCTGACAGAGCGCGGAGCTAGCTTCGGCTATAACAACCTTGTCGTGGATATGCGGTCGCTGCCCATTATGCGAGGATTTGCGCCGGTGGTCTTCGACGGAACGCACTCTGTCCAGACACCTTCAGCGGGCAGCGCCAGCGGCCCGGAGGGACAAGCCGTCAGCGGTGGGCAGCCGGAGTTCATCCCTGTGCTGGCTCGCGCCGCGGTGGCGGCTGGCGTTGATGGCGTCTTCCTTGAGGTGCATGACAATCCAGCGGAGGCGAAGTCCGATGGGGCCAATGCGCTTCATCTGAACAAGCTAAAGGGCGTATTAGAGCAGCTGCTGGCCGTGCATCATGCGCTTGCAAACACAGCGGTATAAGAAACATGTCCTGCGGGACGGGCCCACTGCGCGTGGGGCGGGCGTTCGCACGCCTTTTTAACCTGTCTCGGTAGATCGAGCCGCATGGGTCCTCCCGTTGGTCGGGATCAATGTTGCCGACCAACGGGAGGCGTGCGGAAGATAGTCCCCGCAAGACCGGTATACACGCCACGAAGTGGCCGCCCCACGCGCAGTGGGCCGTCCGGCAGGGACATGTCTTAAATAGGCCCTCAACTATCAGGTTAAAAAAAGCGGCCCCTCATTCGAGGGGCCAATCTGCCTTGGTTCTCTCTGGTTAGGAGAGGTTTTTGCGAGTGCGATCTCAGCCGCGATCTCGGCAAACTTGCGGGCGGCACAGACTGACCATGCCGCCCTGGGGGAGGGCTACTGGTTGCTCACCTGAGGTGAGCTAGCTCCCGGTTGGGAGGTCTTTGGGGCTACGCCGTTGGACGCTGCGTTTCCGCCCATCGTTGCCAGGCTGTTGTGCAATAGTGTGACGCGAACGCCGTTCACTACCGCCTGCTCTCCATCTGCTGCGGGGGTGGTGTTCTTGCCAAGCCCGGTGCGATAAATCCGGTAGACTGGCACCTGATGCTCGGTTACGAGGTAGCGGACGACTGAGTCGGCCATTGCCTGCGAGGTCTGGACGCCAGACTTGCTGTAACCCTGGACTTCAATGATGTAACCCTTCTCGCCGGCCAGCGTCGTCGCCAGCGCATCGAGGTCGGATTTACCCGTCGGTCCAAGTGCCGTGCGGCCCGCAGCAAACTTCACTGAGGTCGAGGAGACCGTCTGGTACTGATCCAGATTGCCAACGGTGTTGCCAAGGGCATCGGTACGGCTGCTTGCATTGCCCGCCAGCTGGTTTGCTGAGTTGGCGCGATTCGCCGCATCCTGCGCATGCTGGTCTGCGGTGTTTGCCGAGTTCAGCGCATTCTTGATGCCAGCCTGAGAGCGGGTGTCTACATCCTTGATATCGTTGGCGTTCTTGGCTTGCAACTGATCAAGCTCGTTGACCTGGTCCTTGATCGGGGTGGTCTGCCGGTTCACCCACTTCTTGCGGGCGAAGGGGTTCATATGACCCCAAAAGCCCTCCTTCGACTGACCCTGAAGCGGCTTCCCGGTCGCATAGGTTGAATTGTCGTTGGGGTTCATCGTGCTGCTTGAGCTGGCTGCGGTCTTATCCTGATCTGTCGTCTGCGTCGGAGGGGTGCTGGTCTGGGCGAAGGCTGAGATACCCAACGCACTTCCTAATACCAGTACTGAAAGGCCGAAAGTTGTTCCAGATTTCATCATGGTTTGCTCTCCTTTTGGTCAACGAGACGCCTGTGTTCCAGACGTCGACACGCAATGGCTAGAGCATGTACCGTGCCAAACCGGCAGTGCCGCCTAATGTTTTGAAAATAAGCAGTTTGCTTCAATTTCACGATTACCGGCCAATGGGAGATTAGGACTAGTTCACGCAAAATCTTCCGGTTAGCCCGGTAACTATTACTGAAGGGGTAGGATAGGCATGCCGGAGAATGGTTACTTCCTCTCGACCTGGATGACGCGGATCTCGGGTATCTGTGTGTTCCAATTCGCCGGAATCGACTCGAAGATAAGCCGAAAATCCCGCTCGTCGCCCGGCTTGAGCGGCGCCGCGCTTACGGGCTGGGTGTCGACATAAGGCTCTCGGGTGCGGACCAGAGACAGTGGCAGCGTGTCGATCTGAGGCGGCATCGCCTCGTCGTTGCGAAAGATCACCTGCACGGTAATGCCGGAGACGCTCTGATTGCCGGTGTTCCGGATGTGCCCGTCGATAAACGTCGACTTGCCCCCCGAGAGACTGGTGGATTCGCTCATGGCAAGCTGCGACATCGGCAGGTTGGCGGCGTAGGGCGCCAGAGGCTGAACCGTGGTTGGAGCGGTGGCTTTGTGTCTTCCCATCATCACCAGGACGACGACCACAACCAGAACTGCCAGCCCGGCCACGCCCCAGGCCATGACTGGGATTCCGCCACCCTCAGGCGGTTTGCTCGCGAACATCTCGTTATTGCTTGCGGAAGCCGTGGGAGCCGAAGTGTTCAATGGTGATTTTGCGGAGGTGTCGTCCGGCTGATGAAGTTCGCTCATAAGCCGAGATTTTATACCCCTCACACACCGTAGATCGCTGCAGTAGGTAGCAGCCGAACCCCGGCGGGAGGAATCAAGGAAGTTCCCTTGTGTGAATCTTCGCCTCTTTTTCACATAAGACCGGAACTTGTTGGTCCAAGATCGCGTTAACGAACATCTATTGTTGTGTAGTCATCCTCCCCGAAGCAAGTAGAGGCTAGTCATGAATCCGCAGAACGAAAGGTCGACCCACTCTCAATTCGAGCCCCAGTACGCGCTCCACACAATGGCTCAGGCCGCTGTGGACCGACCCATGAAAGCCACTGCGGCAGATTGCCTCTATCAGGTTGCTGCATTGACGGCTGGGATTTTTCTGCTGGCGACGCTGCTTTAGGACGCTCGCTGCAGGGCCTTACGCGAAGCTCGCTCGTTTGACTTTTTGGCGGAAGTCTTCTCCCTGCATCTCCACCACCACGCACATCTCTTGCAGTCTGGACCAAATTCGTTCGCCGATTCGATCGGCCAGAGTACGTTTGGTCATAGCTCTCTGGGCTTCTTGCGTCGCTTTACTAGCAAAGTTGTCTACAGGTAAATCAAAAGCTATCGAGGTAGGTTCGTTCGGAAGATTGGAAGTAATGATTGTTGACCGATCCCCGTTATATCGACTGCTCAAAATATAGGACGTGGTGTCCCAACTCCAATCGCTCGGAGTGATGTCGCCTAAGTCATCAAGAACCAGAAGATCGCAGGTAATCACTGTTTTCAGCATTTCTGCCTCTGCTCCAGCGTCCCGTCCGCTATAAGTAGAGCGAAGCTTCTCTAGAAGCTCCTTGTGCTCCCAGAAAACTCCTGTTGCGCCTCGCTCTGTAATCAGATATTTCAAAATACCAATTGCGAGGTGCGTTTTGCCCAAGCCTGCTGCTCCGACAAAGAGTAGACCCTTGCCGTTCGTGTCTAAAGGATATCCCTCGGCAAATTTGCGCGAGACACTCAACCCCTTCTTTACACTTTTTGTCGCCGAGCTATGCATCGTTTCATAACTGTCGAGTGAACAGAACTCGTAACGCCTGGGAATACGGGCGTTTCTCAAAATCCGGGCCGCCCGGCGCGCGATGCGACAAACACAATCTTGCGCAAACTGAGTACCATCGGACCGCTGAACGATTTTCAGACCTAGCCCACCGCAAATCGAACACACTTCACTCATAGCCGTACCCCAGTATCGCAGCACCTGAATCCAATTGTCCCCTGTGCGAATCTTGGATATATCTGGGATAGTCAGATAAACTAAACAGACTGCTTGAGCGCTCCCTGACCGGGGCGTAAGCGGCGGCGCGACAGGCACTTCGATGTGACGTGAACTCTACCGTTGCAAGCGATCCGCTCGCCGGCAGGCAAAGATCAGGAAAAAGGACAGGTATCATGCCAAAGCAAGGAATTCACCCGAAGTACGAAAACATCCACGTCAAGTGCGCCTGCGGAACGACCTTTGAAACCCGTTCCACGCACAAAGGCGACATCGTCGTCGAAATCTGCTCCGCCTGCCACCCCTACTTCACCGGCAAGCAGAAGCTGATCGACACTGCAGGCCGCGTCGAGCGCTTCCGCCGCAAATTCGCCAAGTCGGACGCCGGCAAAGCCGAGACAGCCGCGAAGTAAGCGGAGCCTAAATCACCCCGAAGGCCTCCGCCCACCGCGGAGGCCTTCGTTTTGCTAATAAAATTTTTCAAAACCCAGCTGCACTTTCTTATTTTTTTTTATATGAAAAAGCGCTACACCCTCGAGCAGAAACGCTGGGACGATCCAGCCGAGCACACCATGCCTGAGGACACCCGCGTCCCCGCCAGCTTCACCATCGGCAACGTGAAGATCGCACCCGCGACCGTGCTCGCCCCGATGGCCGGTGTCACCGACACGGTCTTCCGCCGCTTCATCAAAAATGCCAGCCAATTTACCCATGCGACCGATGACGCAGTCGATCGTGCCGCAGATGTCGACAGCATCACCTCGAACCAGCAGTCCGGCTGCGGCCTCATCATGACGGAGTTCACCTCCGCCGACGGCCTCTCCCGCATGCGCGAGACCAAGCGCAAACGCTACCTCACCTACTACGACGACGAGCACCCCATCTCCGCGCAGCTCTTCGGCTCGAACCCCGTCACGCTCGCCGACTCCGCCCGCATCGTGCAGGACGCGGGCTTCGACCTCGTCGACCTGAACCTCGGCTGCCCGGCCAAGCGCGTCGTCGCCTGCAACGGCGGCTCCGGCCTGCTGCGCGACCTGCCGCTGATCGAGACCATCTTCAAGGCCATCCGGAGTGCCGTCACCATTCCCTTCACCGTCAAATTCCGCATGGGCTGGAACGACAAACACATCGTCTGCGTCGATCTCGCGAAGCTCGCAGAAGACTGCGGCCTCAACGCCGTCGCCCTGCACGCCCGCACCCGTGAGGACGGCTACACCGGCCGGGCGCGATGGGAGTACATCGCCGCATGCAAAGACGCCGTACGCATCCCTGTCATTGGCAACGGCGACATCCGCACCCCGGAGGACGCCGCCGCCATGGTCGACATCACTCGCTGCGACGCCGTGATGATCGGTCGCGCCGCGCCCTCAAACCCTTGGATCTTCCGCCAGATCGCCCAGTACACCGCCTCCAAGGAGGCCACCGGTACAGGTATCTACGACCACCCCACGGGCCAGGATCGCTACCGCATGATCCGCGACTACTTCGGCATGCTGGTCGACGAGATCGCCCTCGAAGAAGCTGCCGAAGCCGCTCGCGCTGCCGCGATCACCGCCTCCGGCCAGATTGCTCGCGACCAGCGCCACCGCGACTGTGTTGGCAAGATGAAGCAGTTCGCCAGCTGGTTTACTCACGGCGTCCCCGGCGGCGGCGCACTGCGCAAACAAATCTTTGAATCGAAAAACGGCCCCTCGGTTCTGGATGCCATCGAGAGCTTCTTCGCCACTCGCGCGACGTCCCCTGAGACGGAAGATGCTGTCGCCGAAGTAGACGAAACGATGCTCGCCTCAGCCGCTGCCTACTGCGACTGAGTCACCCGCCGCAAAGTCAAATTCATCTTCGTATCGATCGGTTTCTGATCGCGATCAAGCTGCACCAGGGTATTCCCATTGTCCTGCAACAACAGCGATTCGGAGTGTTGTTCGTCATCCGGATCGAGTTGATACACCGTAGCGTTCTCGTCTGTCGCATCGCCGCGCAGTACGGCCCAATCACCCCGGTCCGTCAGCACGACATCGCCATGAGGAGCACCGCGATACGTCCGCGTGCGAACGTAAAACGCATACGTCGTATCGAACTTTCCCTTCGCATAGAGTCGAAGCACTGTATCCAGACCGCTGCAATCCGCGCAAGGCAGCGTTCCCTTATAAACACCAAAAAGGATCGCTGTCCCTACACGCGGAGCACCGGAGGCAATGTGCACACGCACCGAATAAGCAGAGGTATCCTGCGGTGCCGCACCCGGGACCTTCACTTCGGTCTCAAAGCCGAACACCAGCGCCACATCCCCAACTGACGCGGCGTTGAAGCGAAACCGTTTCACCTGCACCGGGACACTACTCTTCTTATCAACTGGCAGAACGTCTTCATTCAGCGCGGTCAATCCAGACCCCTTCGGCAGATGAGACACCCAACGGAAGCCGTTGACGTCCCCAGAAGACAGCTCCACCACAAGCGTATCACCCAGGTTCAGAAAGACATCCGTTCGATTATCTGAAGAACCCAACGTCACCGTCTTGGCCTGCAGCGCCCTTGCGAAAATCAGCATGACGCCAAGCCCAAACACTTTAACAACTGGTCGGAAAGTCATCGATGCCTCCCGTAGTCCGTATCCAAATCGCGAAGCTAGGCTCCACTCCGCTTGCGCCAAACCGCCTTCACCTTGGCCCGCCAGCGCTCGTCCAGCGCGACCAGAATCCACTCTACTCGCGGCGACAGATACCGCAGCACAACCTCGGTTGCCGGGTGAATCCGCAGCGCCGGCCCCACCAGATACAGCCGCGGAGCCTCCGACGACAACCGCAGACCACCGAAGTATCCATGCCGCTGAAACTCGCCCAACCCGGTAACATTGTCGGGGTTCTGCAGATGATGCCAGCGCACGCGAACCCAATAATCAAGCCCCTGCAACGCAAGATGCAGGTCCTCGTCGGCCTTCAACTCAATCACCGCCAGACGTCCATCGTCCGTCACGCCCAGCAGGTCGAGCATACCGCGATCGGCCGCAGCAAACGCGGGCACCTGCGTATAAACATGCGCGGGATCAAGATGAGCATCGAGCGGCTCAACGTCCCGGCGCAGCACGCTCTCCAGCCACCGCTCCGGCTGCATCCTGTAGAGCGGATCGCGCTTGTCTCCCCCGGCGATACGGCGCGCAAATAGCCGCGCCACCAGCTCGCGCAGCTCAGCTTCGTTCTCGTCGGTCAGCGGAGTCTCATTCGCGCCCGCGCCAAACGTGATCTCCTGCGCGCTATTGAAAGAGCTCCCCGCATACCCCATGCGCACCCGCGCGAACTCCAGCCCATGCAGAAGAAAAGCCATCTCCGTACCGCTGCGGATGCGCTGCTCCACCGTCTCGCGCATCGTCTCCGGCACCAGCGCCATCACCCGCGCCTTCGACTCCGCAAACCGCTCCTGCGCGGCCTGTTCATTCGGCGCATGCATCAGGCGCGTCGTTAGATTTCCGTGATCGGCAGCGTCGCGCTGCTCCAGTTCCTCCGTCTTCTGGTCCAACTCCCACAGCTCCCACTGCGCCACGTTCGCATTGAGCCAAGCCATTCGCGAAAGCGTCAGCGACGCCATCCCGCGTGGCACAACTAGCTTCAGCCCCTGGTAGAGCCGCCGTCCGTCACCCGATTCGCGGCAGTGTTGCAACCACAAAATCCCCAGCGTCAGAATGCCATCGACCGTCGCCTGCGTCTCTTCCTCATTCACAGCGATCACAGCCCACGCCTTCTGTCCCTGCACCAGCGAACCCCGCGCATACGCCGGCCCAAAGCTCTTCTCAAGGTCCATCGCGGTACGAAACGCATCGGTCTTGAACTCCGGAAAGCTCCGCAGCAAAACCCGCTCCAGCACGCGCAGATATTTCACCCGCGTCGCCTCGCGCGTGGACGGTGTGCGGCGGTCGCGGTCGGCCACCAGCTCCAGCGTCTGCGGTTTCGTCTGCCCAAAACGATGCGTACTTAGCCGAAGCACGCCGTTGCGCATCGTCGTTGCAGTCACCCGCCGGACGAGATTGCGTTCCTCTCCCCACAGATGCAGCGTGCATCGGCCATGCTCAGTCGCCAGCCTGTACTTCGCCTCGCGCATATCAAAGAGCACCTTGCCGTCTTCGAGCACCGCGGCGCGCGCATTCTCCGCGAGAAATTCTTCCAGCGCTGCAGCGATCTGTTCAATAGTCTGTGCGGCGGTCTGCGTGGACTCCGCGGAAGATGCTCTTGGCGGCATAGCCGAACCCTAACATATCAACAACACATCAACACATCCGGCCGCACAGTAAGAGAAGAACTAAAGGGGTAGATAAAAGTGAAAAGAGGTAATTCTTAGCCGGTGCCGAAGGTAGAAAGCATGCGCCTCCTGACGATGCGTGCCGGAGTCGAGGCTGAAAGAGTTGCAGCCAGCCTCCCTGGCCAACGCAATGAGCCACTGCAGCATCGCCTCGCCATGGCCCTGCGAGCGAGCCACGGCATCGGTGACCAGATCGTCCACATAAAAGGTCTTCCCGCTCGACAGCATGTTCTGAATGCGAAAGCCCGCGACCGAGACGACAGCGCCGTCATATTCAAGCGAAGCCAGTTGGTACCCCTCCGCCTGCTGCGCTTGCACGCGGCTGACAAACTCCGCCGCAATCAGCGCCGGGCGAAGCTGGCTCATCACCGGTAAGCAGCGATCGATCTCGGTGGGCGTAGTGGCGATCTGAATGGTCCGCATCGTCGGTGTCTGGTTTACCAGTTCTCTTTGGCGCGCAGATGCGTGATGTGGGCGAGATGGTGACGCGAGTGCCACGCATAGGTCAGTGTCGCCAACTCTACAGTCGTCGGCCCGTTCTGCGGGTGGTTGCACCCACGCTTCCACTGGTGGTCATCGAGCGACTGCAGCAGCATTACCCAGCGGGCATGCAGGCTTTCAACCAGCTCGAGCGACCACTCTACCGGCGCCGCGACGTCATGCAGCTTCGCCCAGGCTGCTTCATCATAGGGTTTGACCGTCGGCCAGTCTTCGGTTAACGAGAGCTTGATTCTGACAACGGCATTCATGTGGCTATCCGCAACATGATGCACCACCTGCCGCAGCGTCCATCCACCCTCGCGATACGGCGTGCCCAACTGCGCAGAACTCAGGCCATCGACCGCGTTGCGCAGTTCCTCCGGAAGCTCGGCCAGCGTTGCAATTGCGCCACTGCGCTCGTTGGGCGAGATCGTCGCAGGCGCCGCAAAGCGGCCAACAGGGTATCTCGGGTCCACATCGGTCAAGGACATGCGCCGTTCCTCCACACTTCTACTATGCAACGTAGCACATGGAATTGTGTAACCTTTATTTAGTATCAATACAGCTTCGAAGCTTTCTCATGCGACTACTTGCAACGTCTCTTACCGCACTTCTTCTTTTGGCCAGCGCTGGCTGCGCGCAACAAAACTCGCCAGCGGAGGTCAAACCCGTGCCATCGGCGACAACGCAAGATCCCATCGGCTTCGACAGCAACGACTACCCCGGCGACGCTGCCCTGCCGGCATTGCGAAAGCACTTCGCCTTCGCCGGATACTGGCTCACCAACCCGCCCGGCGAGCACAACAATAGTTGGCAGGGCAAGCGCGACGCCCTGCTACGCAACGGCTTCGGCTTCCTCGTACTGGCCAACGGCAAGACCGACGCCGAAATCGCCAGGTCGAAGCGAGCCGGCATCACACCCGCCGCACTCGGAGGGAAGGACGCTGCAGCCGCCATTACAGCCGCACAGCGCGAACACTTCCCTGCCCGCACCATCCTCTTTCTCGACCAGGAGGAGGGCGGCCGCCTCACCGCGAACCAGTCCGCCTACCTTCTCGCGTGGACTGAGGCAGTCGCGCACTCCAGCTATCTCCCCGGTGTCTACGCCAGCGGACAACCCGTCGACGACAGCCCCGGCAAGACCATCACGACCATACAAAACATCCGCGAGCAAGTCGCCGCACAGCATCTTCACGAGATTGCGTTCTGGGTCTACCAGGATGCCTGCCCGCCTTCAAACGGTTGCACCCTGCAGCCTCCCCCGCTTGCCGCGAGCGGAACGCCGGATGTAGCGGCGTGGCAGTACGCGCAATCTCCACGCCGCAAAGAGATCACCGCAGCCTGCAGCAAGACTTACGCGGCCGATGGCAACTGCTACGCCCCCGGTCTGCCCAATCTCATGCTCGATCTCAGCGTCGCAAGTTCACCTGACCCCTCGCACGGGCGCTGAACTTCGGCGTCGCGACCGCATTTGATCGCGACCATGAGAGGCCCTGTTACGCCCTGTCCACCGGTCTCTCCGCGACGTTGTGATTTGCCGCGGGCCTCCGCGAAGCCTAGAATCAAAGCAGATGACCATATCTGCTCTCGACCACAAACGCTACTTCATCGAAAAATTGGGGATCTCCGAACGCCTGATGGAACGCTGCCTGGGAGAGGCCCTTTCAGCGGGAGGCGAGTACGCGGACCTCTACTTTGAGTCGGTCACCTCCTCGTCGCTCGGTATCGACGAGTCGCTCGTCAAATCCGCCAGTCAGGGCATCAGCCTCGGCTGCGGTATCCGCGTCGTCTCCGGCGAGCGGACCGGCTACTCCTACACCGATGATCTCTCCTCGGACTGTCTTCTCCGCGCCGCACGCACTGCGGCCCTGATCGCCAGTGGTCCTGCTAAAGAGCTGATGAGCGGCTTCCGCCAGACCGACACACCGGCACTCTACCCTGTCGCCGGCGCCACCAGCGACGCCGAGATTGCCGCCAAACTCGCCCTCATCCAGCGCGCCGACAAGGCCGCCCGCGCCTACGATTCCCGCATCACCCAAGTCCGCGCCGGCTTCAACGACGAGCTCCGCCGCATTCTCGTCGCGGCCTCCGACGGCACCTTCGCCAGCGACACTCAGCCTCTCGCGCGCCTCAACGTCTTCGTCATCGCCAAGGATGCCACCAACACCGCACGCGGCAGCAGCGGCGGCGGCGGCCGCGTCACCATGGACTTCTTCGAAGGCGACAAGTCTCCTGAGCATCATGCCCGCGAAGCCGCGCGCACCGCCATCCTGCAGCTCGGAGCCGTTGAAGCTCCTGCAGGCGAGATGCCCGTCGTCCTTGGCCCCGGCTGGCCCGGAGTCCTTCTGCACGAAGCCGTAGGCCATGGACTCGAAGCTGACTTCAACCGAAAAAGAACCTCGGCCTTCGCCGGGCTTATCGGACAACAAGTGGCAAGCTCTAAAGTCACCGTGGTCGACAACGGGCTGATGCCCGGACGCCGCGGCAGCCTGAACGTAGACGACGAAGGAACGCCCACGCAGGAGACCGTGCTCATCGAAAACGGCATCCTCAAGGGTTTTCTCTCCGACAAGCTCAACGCCCGTCTGATGGGTATGCCCAACACCGGCAGTGGCCGCCGCGAGAGCTACCACCACATCCCCATGCCGCGGATGACCAACACCTACATGCTCAACGGCGACGACATGCCCGAGGACATTATCAAGAGCGTCAAGCGCGGCCTCTACGCCGTCAACTTTGGCGGCGGCCAGGTCGACATCACCAACGGCAAGTTCGTCTTCTCCGCCAGCGAGGCCTACCTGATCGAAGACGGTATCGTGACACGGCCGGTCAAGGGCGCGACATTAATTGGCAACGGCCCAGAAGCATTGAAGTACGTATCCATGGTTGGAAACGACCTTGCTCTTGATGAAGGAATTGGCACCTGCGGCAAGGCCGGACAGAGTGTGCCGGTCGGCGTAGGCATGCCCACAGTGAAGCTCGACCGCATGACGGTCGGGGGAACGGGACAATAATGGCAGTCGAACGCGAAAAAATCTACGTGTGCGAAGTAAAACGCCGTCGCATGAAAGAAGGCGGAGGCTACGAGCCGTTCTGGAAGGTGAAGTCGATCGCCGACGCTCTGGCCGACAGCGATACGGAGTTCCGCTGCAAGGACTGCTACGGTGTGGTGAAGCTGCTTGGCCGCAATGGCAAAACTGGCACCGTACCCTACGTCGAACACAAGTCCGCCGCTGACTCGGAGTACTGTGCCAACGGCTTGTTGTTCAGAAAGGCGACCGACGGACGCCAGCCCAAACACTCTGAGCATCCCGTCGAATAGAGAATTTTGTCTCTTCGCAACAAATAATCTGCTCAGCGCATGACAACGGAAAGTACAAACCAACCGAACCACTCAACCGAATCATGCAAACGAGGTTCATCATGGCAGTCGAACGCGAAAGATTTTACGAGTGTGAAGTGAAACGCCGCCGAGTCCGCGCGACGGGCGGATACGAGCCATTCTGGAAGGTAAAGCCAATCTCCGTGGCGCTCGAAGACAACGACACCGAGTTTCGCTGCATGAACTGTAGTGGCGCGGTCAAACTCTTCAAACGCCGCTCCGAAGACGGCCCAGCCACGCACATCGAGCATAAGCTCAAGAGCGACTCCGAGTACTGCGCCGCCGGCATGTACTTTTTGAAGGCTACGGATGGCCGCCAGCCACGGCTCTCCACATCTCCTGTTCGTTGAATCCTATTCGCTGAGGTCTTGAAAACGTGTCACAGCTAGCAACGGTAGTCTCGTCCGACTTGAAACAACTCGCCTCCGATGTCCTTTCGAAGGCCCTCAAGGCAGGAGCTACCGATGCCGAAGCCGTCGTCTACGAGGGCGACGAGTTCTCTGCGCTCGTCCACCTGGGACAGGTTGAAACCCTGAAGGAATCTGGTTCGCGCGCGGTCGGCCTGCGCGTCTTTATCGGACAGCACACCGCCAGCACCTCCTCGTCGGACTTCTCCAACGAAAGCATCGCGCGTCTCGTTGAAGGCGCCATCACCCTCGCGAAGATCACCAATGAAGATCCCTTCGCCGGACTCCCCGAGGCACACGAGTTCGGCCAGCTCGACGGCGACCTTCATCTCTATTTTGACGACGTGAACGAGATGCCGCCAGCCGAGCGCATCGAGATTGCGCGACGCACCGAAGCAGCCGCCTTTGCCTACGACACACGCATTCAGAACTCCCGCGGCGGCGACTTCGACACGGCAACCTCGCACAAGATCATGGTGAACTCGCGCGGGTTCCTCGGCGAGTATCGCCGCAGCTACTGCGGCTTCTCCGCGTCTCCCATCGCCCAGGACAAGAGCGGCATGCAGCGCAACTACTGGTTCTCGAACGCCCGGACGGTCACAAAGCTGGAAGACCCTGAGGAGATCGGGCGCGAAGCGGCGCGGCGCACCCTGCAGCGTCTCGGCGCACGCCAGGTCAAAACCCAAAAGGCCCCCGTCGTCTTCTCGGCGGAGATGGCGCAGTCCATCATCGGCAATATCTTCGACGCGGCCAACGGTGACGCCATCTATCGCCACGCCTCCTTCTTCAGCGGCATGCTGGGCGAGCGCGTCGCCGGCGAAAACATTACCGTCATCGACGACGGCACCCTGGTATTCGATGGCGGCAACACCAAAATAGGCGGCTTCGGCACGCGCCCCTTCGACGGCGAGGGCCTGCCCACGCGCCGTACTGTATTAGTCGAGCGCGGCATCCTGAAGAACTACGTGATGAACACCTACACCGCGCGCAAGCTGCACATGCACTCCACCGGCAACGCCTCGCGCGGCCTCGCTGGAAACCCCGGCATCGGCGCAGGCAACTTCTACCTCGAAGCCGGCACGCTCACGCCGGAGCAGATCATCGGCGACATCAAAAACGGCCTCTACGTCACCGAGACCATGGGCCACGGCGTGAACCTGGTGACGGGCGATTACTCCGTGGGTGCCAGCGGCATGTGGATCGAGAACGGCGAGATCGCCTACCCGGTCGAAGAGATCACAATCGCCGGCAACCTCAAAGACATGTACCGCAACATTGTCGCCATCGGCAACGACCTCGTCTTCCACGGCGCCAGCGCCGCTCCCACGATCAGAATCGAAGGAATGACCATCGCCGGATCGTAGGAGGACATGCGACTACAATTCTTCTGTGGCCACGAGCTTCCATTTCGATCAAGTCGTAGCCTTTACACCGGAACGCGCCGATGAAATCCTACGCTCGATCCCGGCGCGGCCCGGCGTCTTCGCGCTCCGCGGCCCACGCGCCGAAGACGCACCCTACCTCACCCAGACCACCGACCTCCGCCGGCGCATGCGTCGTCTCCTCGATCCACCCGAGTCGCAATCCAAACGCCTCAACCTCCGAGAAAAAGTCGCACGCATCGAGTACTGCGTCACCGGCTCAGCCTTCGAGTCATCGCTCGTCCTCTACGATGCCACCGCCGCCCTCTTCGGATACACCGAGGCTCGCCGCCGCCTCAAGCTGCACACTCCCTACTTCCTCCGCATGACGATGGAGAACGCCTTCCCCCGCGTCTACTCCACCAACAAGCTCTCCAAACGCGGCCTCGCGCAGATGTACGGTCCCTTCCCTTCGCGCCTCGCCGCCGAGCGCTACTGCGACGCCGTGCTCGACCTCTTCAAGCTGCGCCGCTGCTACGAAGACCTAGCGCCTTACCCCGAGCATCCCGGCTGCGTCTACGGCGCGATGGGCAAATGCATCGAACCCTGCAAACAAGCCTGCACGCCGGAGCAATACGCCGCCGAAGCCGCAGCAGTGAAAAAGTTCTTCGACACCCGCGGCGAAAGCATGATCATTGAAATCGGTTTGGCCCGCGAGGAAGCCTCCTCCGCCATGCAGTTCGAAAAAGCGGCCGCGCTTCACGCCCAGTGGCAAAAGGTAAAAGCCGCGCAGGCGCTCGCCGACTGGATCGTCCGTCCCGTCCCCAGACTGCGCGCCGTCATCGTCCAGAAGGCCGCACCCGACCCTAAACCCGAAGAAGAGCACCCTGACCGCGCAGCATTGTTCCTCCTCGAAGGCGGCTGCCTCGTCGGACCAGAGCGTCTTTCCACCCTCGGCGTCCGCGCCGTGCGCGAACAGACCAGCGTTGGCAGCTCTCTCTGCGCGCAACCCCTGATGCTCCAGGCCGTCCCGCTCGAAGGCGAAGCCACCTCCGACAGCGCTCTCAACTCACCCGAGGAACGCGCCGCCCACGCCCTGAAGACACTCGAAGAAAAAGCGGACAAGCCCAGCGATCTCGCCCTCCTGAGTGACCATCTCTCCCTCCTGCGCCGCTGGTACTACCGTCCCGAGAAGCAGCGCATCGGCGAAATCTTCGTGCCCAACGAAGACGGCACATGGCCCGTCCGCAAAATTCTGCGAGGCGCCGCCCGCATGGTGATCGGCGAACCAAAACCCATGGCCGAAACCCAGCGCGACGCGGCAAAAGCAGCGAAAACAAAAATCCTGCACGAAGGCCGTCCCGACGTCGAGAGGACAGTGCCAGTTGTGCCAAAAAATCACTAGCGTCCCGTCATCTGCAGAATAAATCTGCAGAACTCGGCGCAATCGAAAGATTCAAGCGTCTATCTGGAAACCCACTCAAGGACAACCTTGGCCATGACCCGATACCCGGCGCTCAAACTGTTGCTCGCAGCCGCTTCGATCCTTACTCCGGTCACATTCGCTCAATCTCCATCCATCCCACAATGGCAGAGAGTAGCAGGCGCCACTATGTCGTTCGAGGTCGCTTCTATCAGGAAAAGTAAACCCGGCGCCGATATTAGTAACAATGGCGAATTGGATTTTTCTGCCGCCTATCCTCCCACAGGAGGTCTCCTCACAACGACTAGCGACTTGCTCGGTTACATCATCTTTGCCTACAAGATTGTTGACGCCAGCCAAATTCCGTCTCTTGTGAACCAATTGCCGAAGTGGGCACAGACGGATGAGTTCGACATTCAGGCACGTGCGGAAAACCACAACCCAACCAAAGACCAGATGCGTCTGATGATGCAGTCTCTCCTTGCCGACCGCTTCAAGCTTGCGATTCACACCGAGACCCGGCAACTTCCGGTTTATGCGCTCGTTCTAGATAAGCCTGGAAAGCCGGGGCCACAACTCCAGCCGCATCCCGACGACGTGCCCTGCAACAGCCCCGATAAACCAGCGCCAGCCGATATCGTATCGGAGCCTCCGTCCTTTTGTGGTGCGGTTCAGTCATGGCCAGTGGATAACCAGCGGCACATAAGAATGGCGGGCGTGACCATGGGGCAGATTGCAGCCTTCTTCGCTGCGATCGCAGCAGGTCAGGGTGGCATGGAGCATCGGCCCATGTTGGATCAAACGAGCCTCAGTGGGAGGTTTGATTTCAATATCGAGTTCCTACCGGTGTCAAGTAGTCTTCGATTCCCCGGTGCAGATGTGATGCCTGAAGCGCCGGGACCAACATTTACCGAGGCGCTCAAGAATCAGCTGGGGCTTAAATTGGTGAAGCAAACCGGACCCGTGGATACGTTCGTTATCGAACATGTCGAAAGGCCTTCGGAGAACTAAACGGCAGTAGAAACTCCACCCCGCGCTGGTAGACTGACTCTCAGGAGCGGACTTCAAGTGATTGAACTGGCATTCTCCATCCTGGGCTCCGATTTCGCCCACCTGGCCGACGAAGTACATGCAGCCGAGCGTGGCGGAGGCACCATCGTCCACGTCGATGTCATGGACGGCCACTTCGTCCCCAACATTACCTTCGGGCCGCCCATGGTCAAAGCACTCCGCAAGGTCACACAACTCCCGCTCGACTGCCACATGATGGTGGAAAACCCCGACGACTTCATCCCCGACTTCGCCGAGGCCGGCGCCAACATGATGGGTGTCCATCAGGAGGTCTGCCGTCACCTTCACCGCACCCTCCAGCAGATCGCCCTGCACGGAATGCAGCCCGCAGTCGTCATCAACCCGGCCACCCCGGTCGAGACCCTCATCGAAGTCCTTCCGATGGTGCACCATGTCCTCGTCATGAGCGTCAACCCAGGCTTTGGCGGACAGGAGTTCCTCCCCCTCGCGATCGACAAGATCGCCCACCTCGCCGAGCTCCGCGAAGAGATGGGACTCAACTTTCGCATCGAAGTCGACGGCGGCATTGCTCACGATACGGTCGCTCTGGTGGTCGAAGCAGGAGCGGACATGTTAGTCGCCGGGTCGGCTATCTTCGCTCCCGGCAAAACCGAGCAAAACGCCAGAGAATTCCTCAAGCTGGCGCGCGCCGCCTCGCCAGCATAAATCCGGCGGGAAGTTTAGAATGAAAAGCAGCCTGAGCGCGGTCGGTGCGCGAGGCAACGGGGTTGATAGCGGATGAACAAGCGTTCTTTTTTCCCAAGCGTCTGGTTTCCAACCAGCAGGGCCGGCTCACTAGCTGGCTTGGCGGTAGCCGGTCTCATCGTCTCCACCATCAGTGCAGCAGCGCAGGTCACAGGTTCCTCACAAACCACAACCGACGCCAACGGCAAGCAACAGCAAAGCGTAACTCTCTCCGCTTCCCCGGGAAAGAAGAAGGACGACAAGGTCGTTCAGTCCAAGGACACCAAGCAGGAACTGCGCAAAGAAAAGAAGATCGCGCCGGTGGATGCGGGCCTGCCCGACAAGGTGCTCTACGACAAGGCGCTCGATGCCACCAAGCGCGGCCACTTCGACGTCGCCCGTCTCGACCTGCAGACCCTGCTCAACACCTATCCCGACTCGCAGTACCTGATGAAAGCCAAGCTCGCCGTTGCCGACAGCTGGTACAAAGAGGGCGGCACCGCGGCCCTCACCCAGGCCGAGCAGGAGTACAAGGACTTCATCACCTTCTTCCCCAACGCACCGGAAGCCGCCGAAGCCCAGATGCGTGTCGGCGACATCTACTTCCGTCAGATGGACAAGCCCGACCGCGACTACACCAAGTGCACGCACGCCGAAGAAGAGTATCGCCTGATGCTCCAGCAGTTCCCCGAATCGACCCTGGTGCCGCAGGCCAAGCAGCGCCTGCGTGAGGTTCAAGAGGTCATGGCCGCGCGCGAGTCGGAGATCGCCGCCTTTTACACCAGCCACAGCAACAACTATGCTGCCGCAATCGCTCGCTATCAGACGGTCGTCGACACCTATCCGCAGTACAGCCACATGGACGATGTCCTGATCGGGCTCGGCGACGCTTATGAGACCGAGGCACGCTATGTCAGGACGTTAAATCTCCCGGAAGCCGGCAAAGCCAGGCTCGAAAAGATTTACGACGATCAGGCAATTGCGGCTTACAGCAAGGTGGTGCTCGAGCACTCCGCCTCGGCCCACGTCGAGGATGCGCGTGACCGGCTCGACGCGATGAATGTACCGATCCCCACGCCGACGCCGGAGCAGATCGCGGCTAGTCTTGCGCTCGAAAACAGCCGCAGGCAGTATCGTTTGCAGGATAGGGCCACAACGCTCTTCCTGCACCGGCCGGACGTCGTCCTCGCGGCCAGAGACGGCGAACCGACGCTGGCGGACCCCACCCCCACGCTCGCTCCGCACATCACCAAGCAAATTCAGGATGACTTCAAAGACGCTTTTGCCGCCCCGGCGCCGGGAGCCACTCCAGGAACCCTGGTGCCCAAGCCCCCTGCCCCAGCAACCTCTGCAACAACTGAAGGCAGCGCGCCGGCATCGACTCCCCCGGCTGCGGCCACTGCACCAGCCGCCGCACCGCTTCAGTTTCAGGACGTTCCCGCACCCGACGCGGCTGCTCCCACAGGATCGGCAGTCGTGACTAACGTACAGGGCAATACTCCCACGCCCGCCACCTCCGGAAATACCATGGGCGTCGAAATTCTTACCCCGGGAGCCCAGGGGGCCACCGCCAAGCCAGCCGATAACGGTGGTCTAAAAGCGGTAGGCCCGGAAAACGCGACGCCACTGGCTCCAGTAGAAAAGCCCGCGGCAGCCCCCGAGACCGTCAACGACATCGCATCGAAACCGCAGCCCGCGGCGCAGGCTCCCAACGCCAATGGCAAGAACCCGAAGCCGGAGTTCGACAAGAGCGACGAGTCCTCCAGCAAGCATAAGAAGAAGAAGGGTCTGTCCAAGCTGAACCCGTTCTAACTTCAACAGATCAGCGACGCAACCAGAGGGATGCAGCCGAAAGGTTGCATCCCTTTTTCGTTGCATCCCTTTTTCGTTGCATCCCTTTCTCGTTGCATCCCTTTCTCATTGCTCGATACGCTCTCCGATCAGATCGACTGGCCGACCGCAGCACGGCGTCTAACCCGCGGCGCAATAATAGCCGACAGCAGCAGAAGAAGAACAACGGCTGCGAGCAGGAACGAAAACAGCGGGCTCAGAGAAACGCGGCTGCGCGGACGACTCTCTCCACTTGGCCTCGAAACGCGCGAGAGGTGTCCGCCCACCACATACGCGCTGCCGGACAGCGATTCGTCGGTCTCATACACCGCATTGCCGCCCAGAACCATGGTGTCGCCGCCGATCCGGGCCTGCGAGTCGACCACCGCATTGCCCCAGATAACCGTGGCGCTCCGCCGCACCTGGCCGCTCACGTTGAGGCTTCCAAACAGCACGAAGACATGCCCGGTCAGGTCTCCCTCCACCTGCACCGAGCAGAACAGGCACGTGGCGTTATGCACCTGCTGGCCAGCCGCGACGAAGACATCCTGCCCCAAATAAGTGCGATTACCCGGGGCCTGGCCAAGTGCGCCAACCGTGAGCAGAAGCGGCAAAAAGAAGCTACGCAGCACGCGCACCGGCAATGTCCCCCCCAAAAAATAACAACTTGCTGACCTGTTCAAGGTATACGCAGACTCCGGCAAGCCGGTTCCGTCACCGGCTCGCGCTTCGGCCGCACCTGGGAAACAGCAGGCTAAAAACCCCTGCCCTGCGGATAGGCAGGAAACTGATACCGGTTTCGCCGCACGATATACACGATCAGCCAGATCAATCCAATCAGGATGAGCAGCGGCGCAAACGGCAGCAGCAGCCAGATACGGCCGGGAAGCACCATGCTGGAGCCGTGAACCATGGCTCCGGGGGCCAGATTCGCATCCCCGGCGGCAATGGCAATGTCCCCGCCAACCGTCGCCCCGGGTCCCAGCTTCAGATCGGCGCCCAGCGCAGCCACGTCGCCCGAGATACTCCGTCCCGGATCAAGCTCCACCCTTCCGAACAGAACAGCTACATCGCCGCGTACATCCCCATGGATGTGAACCGAACAGAACATGCACGCAATATCGCCGGCGGTCTCGCCTTCGGCGACCGTGATGTCATTGCCTACGCTGGCGCGGTCTTCGGTAGAGCGGGCAAAGGCCGGCATCGTAATGGAAAGAAGCAGTGCAACAGCGAGGAGCAATCTGCGCATAAGAACCTCGTGGAACAAGTCTGGGTCCGTATCAACCGGACCTCACAGCTCACAGCTCAACGCTCAATGCTACCCTTAAAGCACCCATGAGTGAGCAATCCAGTAACCACGAACTACCGAAAGCATACGATCCGTCTGTCATAGAAGAACGCTGGGCCGAGTACTGGGTCAAAGAACGTTTATTTGACGTTCCAACCCCGAAAAGTACGCAGGACGGAACCCCAAAGTTCACCATCCTCCTCCCCCCGCCCAACGTCACCGGCCGCCTGCACATGGGCCACATGCTCAACCAGACGGAGATGGACATCCTCACCCGCTGGCACCGCATGCTGGGCGATTTAGCCGTATGGATTCCCGGCACCGACCACGCCGGCATCGCCACCCAGATGATGGTCGAGCGCCAGCTAGGCACGGAAGGCACCTCCCGCAAAGACTTGGGCCGCGAGGCCTTCGTCCAGCGCGTCTGGTGCTGGCGCAAGCTCTACGGCGGAGCCATCCTCGACCAGATGAAGCGCCTCGGCGCCTCCGTCGACTGGTCCCGCGAGTACTTCACCATGGACGACCGCCTCAGCGTCGCGGTCAAAGAAGCCTTCGTCCGCCTCTACGAGCAGGGCCTCATCTATCGCGGAGCCTACATCGTCAACTGGGACCCCAGCATCCAGACCGCCGTCTCCGACCTCGAAGTCGAGCACGAAGAGCGCGTCGGCAAGCTCTATCACATCCGCTATCCGCTAGCCGACGGCACCGGCTCCATCGTCGTAGCCACCACCCGCCCCGAGACCATGCTCGGCGACACCGCCATAGCCGTAAACCCCACCGACGAACGCTACACCGCGCTCATCGGCAAGCAAGTCCGCGTCCCCCTAACCGGCGTCAATGGCGGTCCCGACCGCGAAGTCACCATCCTCGCCGACGACTGGGCCAAACCCGAGTTCGGCACCGGAGCCGTCAAGGTCACACCCGCCCACGACCCCAACGACTTCGCCATCGGCCAGCGCCACAACCTGCCCAGCCCCAGCATCCTCGACGAGACCGCCCACGTCGCACTCCCCGGCTCACCTTACGACGGCCTCGACCGCTACGCGGCACGTGAACGCATCGTCGCCGACCTCGAAGCGCAAGGCCTCCTCGTCGCCGTCAAAGACCACACCAACTCCATCGGCCTCAGCCAGCGCACCGGCGTCGTCATCGAGCCGCGCCTCTCCATGCAGTGGTTCCTCGCCGTCAACAAGGCCCCCAACACCGGCGGCAACAGCATCGCGCAAAACGCCATCGACGCAGTCCGCGAAAAACACATCAACTTCACCCCGGAGATGTACAAAAAAATCTACCTCGAGTGGATGACCAACATCTACGACTGGTGCATCTCCCGCCAACTCTGGTGGGGCCACCGCATCCCCGCATGGCACTGCAAAACCTGCAGCAAAATCACGGTAGCCCGCGAAACCCCAAAGACGTGCGAGCACTGCAACTCAGCGGACATCGTCCAGGAAACCGACGTCCTCGACACCTGGTTCTCCTCCGGCCTCCTCCCCTTCACCACCCTCGGCTGGCCCAACGCCAATTCCGCACCGCAAACAGATGATGCGTCATTTCGACCGGACCCTGAGCGACTCCGAGCGAGCAACGCGAGTCGAGGAGGAGTCGAAGGGGGAGTGGAGAAATCTGCTGTTCTACCACCGGAGCTAACGTCTGATTTAGCCGCCTTCTACCCAACCACACTTCTCGTAACCGGCTTTGACATCCTCTTCTTCTGGGTAGCCCGCATGATCATGCTCGGCTGCCACTTCATGCTCGACGTCCCCGCCTCGCCTGAGCAACAGGCGGAGTTCACCGAAGAGGAGCGCCATGAAGTTAAACGTCGCGGTGGGCGACCGTTGCGATTCTCCGTCCCCTTCAAAGAGGTCTACATCCACGGCCTCGTCCGCGACGCCGACCGCCAGAAGATGTCCAAAACCAAGGGCAACGTCATCAACCCCATCGACATCATCGAGCGCTTCGGCACCGACGCCGTGCGTTTCACCCTAGCCAGCATGGCCTCCCCCGGCACTGACATAGCGTTCTCCGAAGCCCGCACCGAAGGCTACCGAGCCTTCGCCAACAAAATCTGGAACGCCGCCCGCTTCCTCTTCATGAACATCGATCGTGCCAAAGAAGCCGGCATCACCATCGATTTAACCAAACTCTCCGAAGCTCTCAACCCCACCAAAAATCCGGGTGCCCCACATCTCGATTCTGAGATGTGGGTTGGAGCGCCACAGAATCCCTTGGAATCCCGCTGGATTCTCGCCCGCTTAGCCGAGACCTTCGCCTCAGTCAACAGCTCCCTTGCCGAATACCGTTTCGATGAAGCAGCCAACTCCATCTACCGGTTCTTCTGGGGCGATCTCTGCGACTGGTACCTTGAAATCGTCAAACTCCGCCTCAATTTTGGCGAGGATGATGACAAGCAAGCGTCCGCCTCCGCCCTCACCACGCTCGTCGCCGTCTTCGATGCATCGCTTCGCCTTCTCTCGCCCTTCATGCCCTTCATCACCGAAGAGATATGGCACGCTCTCTACGCAGGCAGCCCACCGAAGAAGTCCATTGCGCTCGCACTATCTCCTGTTGAGGGAGAGATTTGGCAGGACGAAGACAGCATCTGGGCAATGGACATATTTCGTGATTTGACCGTTAGCGTTCGTGCCCTGCGCAAAGAAATACCCGTTCCAGAGAAGGAGTTCATTCGCATTGAGCTCTACCTCGAGCCGGTTGCCAAAGAGTACTTCCTGAATAAAGCCGATCTCCTTGTTCTTCTCGGCCGCTCAGCCCGCGTTTCTCATATTGCGTTCGTCGATACAGCGCCCACGGGTGCAAACGTTCGCTCCACCGGCGCCTTCGACGTCGCCGTTCTCTACGAGCGCCAGATCGACATCCCCGCCGAATGCGAACGCCTCACCAAAGACCTGGCCAAATACGAAAAAGGCCTCACCGCGGCCGAACGCCAACTCAATAACGAATCCTTTATGGCCAAAGCCCCCGCACCCATAGTCGACGGCCTCCGCAAACAACACGCCGAAACCAAAACCCTCTACGACAAAACCAAATCGGCCCTTGAAGCTCTCGGCTGCTAACGCGGCAGATACAATCAGACTGCCACCTCGGAGCACACCATGAGCCGAGTCCTCATCATCGGAAGCCACACCCCGGTAAGCCGCGAGATCGGCGATGCACTCAAAGCCGCCGGCTTGCCCATGGAGTACTCGGCTGGCCCCGCCGACGCCCTGAAGCACTTGCGTATCCGCTCCTTCGGCGTCGTCATCACCAGCGCCGACAGCGCTATCGATGAAAACCTCGCCCTGCTCGAGGAGATGCGCTCCATCCGGCCCGGAGTGAAGTGCATCGTCCTGGCGCAGCAGAGCACTCCCGACGAGGTGATCGCCGCCCTGCGTGCCCGGGTCTTTGCCTGCTTCACGCCTCCCTTCGACACGCACGAGATCGCAACCCTGACCGCTCGCGCAGCCTCCGACAACCAATGGCGGGACGACATCGAAATCCTCTCAGCCCGCCCCGGCTGGGTCTCCGTCCGCGTCAACTGCCGCCTCATCACAGCCGAGCGTCTGCTGTCGTTCGCAAAAGAGCTCAGCGCTCAACTACCCGAGGACGCGAAACACGAGATCATCCAGGCCCTGCGAGAGATCCTCTTCAACGCCATGGAACACGGAGCGGCGCTCAATCCCGAACAGGTCGTCGAAGTGAACGCCATTCGCACCGCCCGGACGATGGTCTTCCGCGTACGAGACCCAGGAGCCGGCTTCCGCAAGGACTCGCTGAGCCACGCAGCCTTTGCCAACTCCTCTCCCGATCCCACCTCTCACATCGCGCAACGCCAGGAACAGGGAATGCGCGCCGGGGGATACGGCCTCCTTCTCGCAAGCGGCACGGTCGACGAGTTGATCTACAACGAAATCGGCAACGAGGTCATCCTCATCAAGTACCTTGATTCACCCGCGGATGTCACGAAAGCGTAGAAGGCGGTAGTGAATCCCTTTGGTCGTATTCCCGCGATCCGCAGTCCACTCAATGCTAAGGTGAATTTCCTGCATCAAACAGATTGATGCGAAAGAAGCCCGTTGAAACAACGCCTGCGAACCGCCAGGCCGTATTGGAAGAGCGCCGCAAGCTGAAGATGGCCCGCTCTGCCCACGCCTACGTCCGCGGCAACACCCTTCAGTTCTATGAGTGGCTCAACGCGGGCTCCGGCGACAAGCTTCCGCAAGGCCCGCCAATCTGGATCTGCGGCGACTGCCACGTCGGCAACCTCGGCCCCGTCGCCAACGCCGACGGCAAGGTCGAAATCGAAATCCGCGACCTCGACCAGACCGTCATCGGCAACCCCGCCCACGACCTCATCCGTCTCGGCCTCTCCCTCGCCACCGCCGCCCGCGGCTCAGACCTGCCCGGCGTCACCACCGCCCTCATGATGGAGCAGATGGTGAACGGATATCAGAGCGCGCTCGTCTCCAGAAAAACTAAAAAGCTGTCGCAGGGCACGCAGGAACTACACCCCATCGAAACAGTGCTGCACCAATCGACAAAGCGCGAGTGGAGGCATCTCGCGCAGGAGCGAATCGAAGATGTAAAGCCAACCATCCCGCTCGGCGAGCGGTTCTGGGCCCTGTCCCCCGAAGAGAAGAAAGAAATTGCCGCGCTCTTCGAAACCGAAGAGACGCGCAAGCTCATCACCTCGCTCAAACATCGCGACGACGACGCGAAGATTCGCATTCTCGATGCAGCCTACTGGATGAAAGGGTGCAGTTCGCTGGGCCGGCTTCGCTACGCCGTGCTGTTGGGAGTTGGCCCCAGGAAGGACAAAGAGTACTGCCTCGTCGACATCAAGGAGGCTGTCCGTGCCGCCGCGCCCGCAGCCCCCGCAGGCACCAGAGTAAAGAACCCTGGCATGCCGAAGGACTACGCGCAGCGCGTTGTCACTGGCGCGTGCAATCTGTCCCCCTTCCTCGGTGAGCGGATGCTCGCCGCAAAGCTTCTCTCACGCCCCGTCGTGCTGCGCGAGCTGATGCCGCAAGACCTCAAGCTCGAGATAGATCGCCTCACCAGGGAAGAGGCCGTCGCGGCCGCCAGCTTCCTCGCCGGCGTTGTCGGCAAGGCGCACGCACGGCAAATGGATGCCGCGACCATAAAGACTTGGAAGACCGAGCTGGACCGAAACCGCTCGAAGAATCTCGACGCACCCAGTTGGATGTGGCGCAGCGTCGTCGAGCTGATCGCCAGCCACGAGACCGCCTACCTCGAACACTGCCGCCGCTACGCTATGGCCTGAGCGTTCCCAAACCGAATTTCCAAAGAAATATTTTCAAAACATGGAAAATTTTCAATCCCGAAAAACCACGCATCTAACAACCACGTTTTTGCATTTAACAGCCACGTAGTGACCACAAAAAACCACGTCAAAACATCTTCTTTTTTCAAAACCCCCTTCAAAAAACGCCCCTAAACAACAAAAATCCCCCCTTACGGTCACCAAGAAAATATTCTCGAAAAAACAGGTTTAGGATGACTAAATGGACTGGAAAAGTAAGCGTGTAGGCGCAATTCTTGAAGCAGCACTGGCCGAAGATAAAGTCGCTAACGACATCACCACAGCATTAACCATCCCCCCCAACCTCCGAGCCTCCGGAACCATCATCGCCAAGGAAGCCTGCGTCGTCGCCGGCCTCGGCTGTATCCCCATCTTTCTAAACATCTTCGCCAAGATGTCCTCCGCCCCCGTGGGCCGCTTCGAAGTCATCAGCCACCCCGAAATCTTCGACGGAGTCAAAGTAAGAAAAGGCCAAACCCTCGCCGTCATCCGCCACAACGCCGCCGCCCTTCTCTCCTGCGAACGAGTGATTCTAAACCTCATGCAGCGCATGTGCGGCATCGCCACTTTGACCAACGAATTCGTCAAGGCCGTAAGCGGTACAAAAACCAAGGTGTTAGACACCCGCAAGACCATCCCCGGCCTGCGCGTCCTCGACAAATATGCCGTGTGCTGCGGGGGCGGCGTAAACCACCGTCTCGATCTACAAGACGGCATCCTCATCAAAAATAACCACATCTCCCTCGGCGGCGGCATTCCAACGGTGCTCGAACGCGCGCTGACAAACCGCAAGAGCAGCCAGTGGATCCAGGTCGAAGTCCGCTCCCAGACAGAGCTGGATCAAGCCATCGCCAGCGGCGCAGAGTCGATCCTGCTCGACAACATGACGCCATCTCAAGTAAAGAAAGCAGTTAGGCAGATTCGTGCAGCGCTACCCAAGGTTCCCATCGAGGCCTCCGGCAACATGAACCTGAAGACAGTACGAAAATACGCGCTGGCCGGAGTGGACTTCGTCTCTGTCGGCGCTCTGACACACTCCGCCGCAGCCTCCGACCTGAGCATGCGAATCACCGCAGATATCTACTGAGGATCGTGTGCCGGACTCGTTCGATTTATCCAGTGTTGCCGCGGCTCTCGCCGACACCTGCTTCGCAGACAAGCTCCAGCACTTTCCTTCCGTAGGATCGACCAACGTACTTGCGATAGAAGCAGCACAAGCTGATGCGGCGCACGGCAGCGTTTGGGTCGCCGACGAGCAAACCGCAGGACGCGGACGCAGCAATCATCCCTGGCACTCGGTTGCAGGGGATGGCCTCTATGTCAGCGTGCTGCTGCGCCCTCAGATGGCCTTGGCTGACGCATTATGGATATCCCTTGCCACTGGGATGGCGGTGCAGAGCGCCATCGCAATAGTCACCGGCTTGACGCCCGACATTCGCTGGCCAAACGATCTTCTGATCGGCGACAGGAAATGTGGCGGCATTCTGGTGGAGACCTCTGCCATCGCCTCACAGTCGGACGCACCAGCAATGCTGCGCTATGCAGTCGTGGGTGTTGGCATCAACGTGAATCACCAGAGTTTTCCCACAGAGCTGGAAGCACTAGCCACCTCCCTGCGGCGCGAAAGCGGCAAACCATGGGCAAGGGAGAAGATTCTGGTCGAATTTTTGTGGGCGCTGGAGCGGGAGATCGCACTGCTCGAAGCCGAGTTGCGCGGACACCTCACCGGCCCAAGTCTCTTGGATCGATTTGCTGCAGCCTCAAGCTGGGTCCGTGGCAAACGGGTTAGCGTCGACGAGGGCGGCGGATATACTGGCGTGACGGACGGGCTTGATACGCGCGGCTTTTTGCGAGTTGCCGGAGACGATGGTGTGCTGCACACCGTACTCTCCGGCGGAGTCCGCGCGCAGTAACCCAAAAAAGCGGGAGAGGCAGCGATGTTACTGGCACTCGATGTAGGCAACACCAACACGGTCCTCGGACTCTACCGTCTGGCGAACGAAGCAGGGGGAGGCCCTACATCGCCTGAGATGGTGGCAAACTGGCGCATCACCACGCCCTCCTCGGTGCAGACGAGCGATGAGTTTGGAGTCCTTCTGCACAACCTCTTAAAACTGAAAGGTCTGGAGACAGCGGTCGTTGATGGGATTGCGATCTCGTCTGTGGTGCCTCCCCTCGACTCGACCTTGCGACAGGTATGTGAGCTTTATTTCAAAGTGAAGCCGCTATTCGTCGAACCGGGCATCAAGACGGGCATACCGGTGTTGACGGACAATCCAGCCGAGCTTGGCGCCGACCGGATCGTCAACTGTGTCGCGGCCTTCGAGCGCTTCGGTGGCCCCTGCATCGTCGTCGATATGGGCACTGCAACCACCTTTGATGTGCTGTCAAAGAAAGGCGAGTTCCTCGGCGGCGCCATCGCTCCCGGCCTTGGCGTCTCGGCCGATGCATTGTTCTCCCGAGCGGCTCGCCTGCCTCGCGTCGACATCAAAAAACCCGCGAAAGTCATCGGCACCGGGACCGTCGACAACATCCAGATCGGCCTCTACTACGGCTACATCGGCCTGGTCGACGGCATCCTCGAACGCATGATCGCAGAGATGGGACCTGCGACCAAAACCGTGGCCACAGGCGGTCTTGCGAAACTGATCGCCGGCGGATCGAAGCACATCGGCGCGGTGGACGAGATGCTGACCCTGACCGGGCTGCGCCTCATCTACGAGCGCAATCTCGATCGGCACAGGAAGCGTGGGACGTAGTCTAGGGTCCTGTCTCAGAAGTTATTTTCATAATTGAATTCGTCATCATTGAATTCGTCATCATTGAATTCGTCATCACTGAATCCGTCATCATTGAATTCGTCACCGTTGATCCGTCACCATTGATCCGTCACCATTGAATTCGTCATCCTGAGCGGAGTTTGGCGCGGTTTCTTGCGACAAACGCAGTCGAAGAGCCTGCCCTGAGCTTGTCGAAGGGACCCCGAAGAGGCTCATACTGCCCCGACTCTCCGACCCTTTCTCACCACCAATATTGCAAGGGACCTCTGAGACAGGACACTAGGCGCGCTATCTCGAAAGTCCTTACCAGAATTGCTTGCCGAAAGTTGGGTTTATTTCGGGCGGCCATCACTCCACACGTCACGATGGGCCGCTGATTCAAAACTCAGAACTCTAGCTCTTTGGTTTACGCACTGGCTTTGCAGTCGGTTTGACGCTAGACTTCGGTACACGAGAAAAGATGGGTCGCTAGCTTCTCGAACCTCTCTTTGGCTTCCGGGCCTTCATGGTATTCGTGTTTCTTTGTGACCCCGTTTCAGAGCAAGTTTATAACGTGAGGTACACCGCTGTATGGATGCAGAGCACGAACAGCAAGACAAGCCCGATACATCCGGCACTGATAAGGTACTCCTGCTGGCGAGTAGTGACCCCACTAGACATCTTGGCGGCTCCGATACAGAAATACAAACGACAAAGATAGGAACAAATGAAGCACAACACGGACCCAAGTTGTTTGAAAAGCCAGAAAAGGTAGGGATTGATCGATACTTCGAACTTCTTCTTACCTGCGCTATCGTCTACCTCGCGTGGAGCCAAGTCCAAATAGCTAAGGCTAGTTCGGAGTCGAGCACCACGCAACTCAGTCAAATCATTGTTGCCGCTGGCCGAATCAACGACGCTGCCGACAGTTTCTCTAAAAGTTCCGCCGACATTGGGAGGGGCGTGAGTGATGCGGTCGAGAAACTCAACCTTCAGGCTGGAGCCCTTGTCGATAGTGCGGAGCAAGCTAGGCGCTTGGCTAAAGACACCGAGGAAGCAAATAGGATGGCCAAGTTCGGATTGGAAGCTCAGGCCAGTAATAACCGAGCCCTCCTCGATGTCGGGGGCTTTGGAAAGGTTTCCCTTGGTAACGGCAAAGTTAGTTTTGAATTCGTGGTCAGGAATAATGGCCAAACGCAGGCTATAAATATTCACTACGCGATAAGCACGCCTCATTCTGTCAGGTGGGATAAGGGGGATCATCGATCTCTGATAGAAGAGCAAACCGCCAAAGCTGGGGGAATCGATTTTAGTTCCGGTATACAAACCGGGGGTATTCCAGATATTTTGGGTAAAGATTCCGCCGACCCCGTTATGATCATATCGACCGGATTCCGAAATTTCTCCGATTTCTACGCATCAGACATTGGACTTTACTACTACGGGAAACTGGATTTTGACGATATTTATGGGGAGAAGTGGGAAAGAAAATTCTGTGTAGTGGTCGGTGGAGATATGCCGCAAATTAGCGTCCCGGCCTATCGTCGTAGGAATGAAGATGATCGCTTTGGCTCTGCTGACTGTAACATTAGCGAGGAAAATCTGAGACACCGTCCAGACGATACCAAAAACCCAAAAAGGAAATAGCGCTGCCCTGTCACGGTAGCTCGTACGCTACCGCCCCGACGCATGTGCGTCAAAATAGTTTACTGCCAGCTCTTATTCCTTTATTTTGTTTATTTTACAATTATTTTTTACGTTTTTGGCCCAAAAAACCCATGTCAAGTCCAGAAACCGCTTAACCCCTTACCAGACAACCACATCCGCGTGGCATTTTAGTTAGCTCCCATCGGCTATACTGGATATATAGATCGAAAAGGAAAGAACAAAGCCCCGGACACCCTCTGGGGCTAACTCTTTTATAAACAATATTTTAGATGTAACCCGCTTGTTATGAGGATTTTACTGGCAATCTGTCCCTAAGTTCTTGAAAACAAGTAAAGCGGCGAAGACGATTCGCCGCTAACTCATTTAGAAAGAAGATTTTAGCCGTAACTCGTTTGTTATGAAGATTTTGCCGACAGCTATACCCGGTAAACTATTGCATACAAGTATTTTACGTCCAAAATACCCCCCGGGGGGAGGGGGGTACCCCGTCAGGCAGAACACACTCGATTGTGCTGGCTCCTGCAGGCTTAAGCTGAGAAGAACGCATGCAGAACTACTTCAATTACTTCACGGAGATCGAAGAGCGATTTCAGCAGCGGCGCGGTTCGCTGCTGATGTTGTCCACTCTGGACTGGGCCCTGATCGAGACCTGGCGCGAGGCCGGCATTCCATTGGAAGCAGTACTGCGCGGCGTCGACAACGCCTTCGACAAGCATGACGCGAAGACGCTGCGCTCCTCCGGCAGAACGCGTAAGGTAAACGGCCTCGCATGGTGCGCGCAGAGTGTAATGGAAGCGGTCGAACAAGCGATGGAGGCCTCAATCGGCGCTGCACCCGCCGCAGGAACAGAGGCCATGGCGAGCGGCTTCGAAACGGAGCGCGTAGGGCGATATTTAGAACAGAACGCCGGCGTCATCGACGAGGCGACGCTCACTCCTCCCGCGGATGCAATGGCCGCCGAAGTCGCCGGCCGTTTGCGTGCCCTCGCCGTCGGCCTGCGCGCCGACCCGGCACATTCGCTTGAAGAGCTCGACCGAACTCTTAGTGTGCTCGAAGAGAAGATGTTCGCCGCCCTGTTGACGTCGGCTCCCGAAGCAGAACTGGTAGCATTGCGCGAGCAGTCAGCAAGGGAGCTGGCGCCGTATCGTGGCAAGATGCAGGCCGTGCAGATCAAGCAGGTGCAGCAGCAGTTTCTCCAGAAGAAGATACTCGAGGCACGGAAGCTGCCCAGACTCAGCCTCTTTTACATGAGTCACGGATGAAGTTACAAATTGAAAAGGCGGTGTATGGTGGCGCTGGCTTGGCCCATCAGACTGAAGGCAAAGATGCAGGCAGAGCGGTATTTGTGCCCTTCACGCTGCCTGGAGAGCTGGTGGAGGCAACCCTCCTTGAACAGAAAGATGCCCAGAAGGATGCCTTCGGCGAAGCTTCACTGGTTCAGGTTCTAAGCGCATCAGAAGATCGCATAAAGCCAGCATGTGCGCACTTCGGCCAATGCGGCGGCTGCCACTATCAGCACGCGGCATATTCCGCACAGGTGCAGATGAAGGTTGCAATCCTGCAAGAAACCCTGGAACGCGCTGGGCTAACGGCGCTCCCCACAGTGCAGACGCACACTGGCGAACCATGGACCTACAGGAATCGAACCCGGCTGCGGGTGGAATGCCAGGATGGGGGCCTAAGCGTTGGCTACAATCGGCGCGGCTCTAATGAGTTTCTTGCCATTCGAGAGTGCCCGATCCTTGCTCCGTTGCTGTGGCGCGCGGCCGAGGCGCTGCGGCAGGTTGCAGCAGAGAACTCTACCGCGGCGCACTGGCTTCGCGGTGCGGCGGAGGTGGAGTTCTTCACCACGGGCGATGAAAAGAAGCTGCAGATGACGGTCTTTGTGCGGAAACAACAGACTGGGCTCGGCTCGTTGTGCGAACGAATGCATCAGCTCGTGCCCGAGTTAGTGAGCGCAGATGCTTCCCTGCTCGCACCTGTGAGATCGCAGCGGCGAGCGCGAAGCCCACGTCAATTGGAGAGTTGGGGTGCAGAGGGTTTGAGCTATCGTGCAGCCGATGAAGACTACTGGGTGAGCAGCGGCGGATTTTTTCAAGTAAATCGGTCGCTCGTCGATGAGCTTGTCCGAATCGTAACTGCCGGACGACAGGGGGCGATAGCCTGGGATTTATATGCTGGCGTGGGATTGTTCTCGCGGGCGCTGGCGAGAACATTTCAGCAGGTCGTTGCGGTCGAAGCGGCCGCAAACGATTTGCCCAAATCCTTCAAAGGGGCGGGCAAGCGTGCTGTAGAGGCCACGACAGCGGAGTTTCTGCGAAGCGCAGTAGTGCAGCGGGAGCGACCGGAGCTAATCGTCATGGACCCCCCGAGAGCAGGCGTCGGAGCCGAGGTTTGCGCTCTGCTGGCCAGGATCGCGGCACCGGAGATCGTCTATGTCTCCTGCGATCCCGTGACCCTGGCTCGAGACCTGAAGGCCTTGATCGCAGCTGGTTACAACATCGTGGAACTACACATGGTGGACATGTTTCCCCAGACGTTTCACCTGGAAACAGTAGTGGTTTTGAGCAAGTAATCGTAGTCGCGTTGTGGTGAAATGGTTGTTAAGTGCGGTCCGCAGGCAGAGCTTTGAAGACCGGAAGAACGAACGGGCCGAACCCTGATCTTTGGCCGAAGGCGGTCGCACGTGTACCGATCCTCGAATTTCGCCGCGCTCCTCTGCTGACAGCCGTGTGCTGGTTTGCGCTGGGTGAGGTCATATCGCGAAACCGGCAACCAGCTGTCATTCTACTCATCGCGACGGCGCTGTTGTCTCTACTGACGCTGGCCTCATTGCGATGGTCACTGAGAATCGCCATCGTACCGTTGGCAGCGGCCTGGATGGCAATCGGTTGCTGGTGTGCCGAGATACAACCCGCCCCTCCAGCACAACGAGCCCTCGCAAACTATGCAGACGGCCTCAGCAGGCAGCTTCGCGGACACGTCATGCGGGTGCGCGAACTACCTCCTCAGCACGAGGATTCGGATCACGATAAAGAGGCAGGCTGGTGGGTGGAGAAAGAGGCTGACGAGGAAGCTGCGGCCGTAGGCGCGTTGTCGGTAGATATCCAGGTTGATTCCATCGAAGAGGTAACACCGGATATCTCGCGAATGGTCCCCATGACCGGCGGCGTGCGAATGAATGTGATCGCAGACAGGCCGCGCAAGCGTGGACCTGTAGACACAACTATTGCAATCGAAGCTTTACCTACGTTGAAATGTGGCGACGTGGTAGAAGCCCCGATGCGGATCAAGGTCGCTGAACGCTATCGCGACCCAGGAGCATGGCAGTACGCGGACTACCTGCTCGCGCAAGGAATAGGAGTGCACGCCAGCGTACGCACCTCGAAGATCGCACTGCTCGACGGGTCGAACGCAAGTCTTGAAACATGGACCGACCGCGCAGCACAGTTGCAGTGCAGAATCTTCGCAGCACAGAGCTGGGCTTCGGGACGTGTGCTGGGCTATTCACGCTCGAACGCTAATCGAAGCCTGCCCAAAGTCCTCCGACTCAGCCTCGATGACGCCGGAATGTTAAATGCGATGTTGTTCGGCGACCGCGCCGGATTGAACAAAACGCAGCGCGTGGGCTTTGAACGGACAGGATCGTTTCATCTGTTCGTCGTCTCCGGCATGCATGTAGGTCTTTTGGCCGGTATGGTGTTCTGGCTGGCGCGAAGGTTGAAGCTGCGCGAATGGCTGGCAACGCTCGTGACTGTCGCGCTCACCTTCGGATACGCCCTGCTGACAGGCTTCGGCGCTCCCGTCCAGCGAGCCCTTTTTATGACCGTGGTCTTTCTATCGGCACGCCTGCTGTCGCGAGACCGCAACGTATTGAACGCTCTCGGCGCGGCGGCTTTAGGAGTTCTTGTATGGTCGCCGACAGCCTTGTTCGAAGCCAGCTTTCAGATGACGTTCTTGGCGATCATAGCGATTGGCGGCATCGCAGTTCCGCTGGCAGAGCGAAGCTTCCTGCCCTACGCCCGTGCCGCCGAGCATCTCTGGGATAAGTGGGAGGACTTCGGGCTACCTCCACGCGTAGCGCAATTCCGCGTGATGTTGCGCCTCTGGAGCGAGACCCTTGCGGACATCGCCGGCGATTGGATACGCGGTCTGCCGTCCTTGCTGATGCGCTTCAGCTTTTGGGCGCTAGAGCTGGTGCTGATCGGGATCGTCGCGGAGATGGTGATGGTGCTGCCTATGGCAGTTTACTTCCATCGCGCAACGATGTTCGCCGTACCCACCAATATGTTGAGTGTGCCGCTGGTAGCTGTGCTGGCTCCGATCGCTGTCGTCACATTTTGTGCATCGCTCATCAGTCAGTGGGTAGCGACGGTGCCAGGTGCGGTGACGGCTCTGCTGCTGCATGGTGTCACCGGCGTCATTGGCCGCATCAGCACCGTACATGCCGCAGACCTGCGGGTTCCGGCTCCAGTGTGGTGGATAGCTCTGGTGGCTGTCGCAGCTTGGGCCTCCTGCTGCTGGGCAGTACGCAGGTCGCCCGGCTGGGCGTGGGCTGCAGTGGCCGTACTGCCGCTCGTCGCCCTGATGGTGCTATGGCCCGAACGGGCAATTATTTCGCCGGACATGATGGAGGTGACTGCGATCGACGTCGGCCAGGGCGACTCAATCTTCATCGCAGGCCCGGATGGAGCGACGATGCTGGTCGATGCAGGCGGCCCGGTTGGCGGAGTGACCGAAGCTGCGGAGGCGACTAGTCGCTTCGATATCGGCGAAGAGGTGGTGTCGCCGTATCTCTGGTCGCGCAGACTTCGTCATCTCGATGTACTTGTCTTAAGCCATGCACACAGCGACCACATGGGCGGAATGCCCGCGGTAATGCGAAATTTCAGGCCGCGAGAGCTATGGGTCAGCATCGATCCCAACTCGGAGGCGTATCGCGCTCTGCTGGCCGAAGCAACGGATCTCGGAGTGAATGTGCGTCATTTTTATGCCGGAGATCAGCTTGCATGGGGCGGAACGCAGGTGAGCATACTGGCGCCGGAGACCGGTTACCAAAATCTCAGTGAACCAGTGAATAACGACTCCCTCGTGATGCGAATGCAGTATGGCCAGTCGTCTGTGCTGCTGGAGGGCGATGCCGAAGCTCCCAGCGAGCGGGCGATGTTGGCGCGTGGCCGAGTGGGGGGGGTGACGCTGCTGAAGATAGGGCATCACGGAAGCCGCACCTCGACGACGCAGGCGTTCCTCGACGCCGCGGCTCCGAAGGACGCGGTGGTATCGGTGGGCCGGGGGAATACATTCGGACACCCCCGGTATGAAGTGATCGAACGAATCGCGGCAGCCCGGACTAAGCTGTATCGAACGGACGAGTTTGGGTTGACGACGTTCCTGCTGGGGCGGGATGGCGGAATCCACGAAATTGTAGGGGCATCTAATTAGTGAATGGGAGGTTGTTCGATGGAGTTGAACGAAACGGGCGGCGAGATTATCGGGATCAGCGCAGAAGAGCAGGCGGAAGAGCAAAAGCTGATCCGCCGACTGCAGATGATGATGAACATGGTGATGCAGGTGATCGCGCAGGATAGTTCGCTGACAGTGGATGATGCGGCGCAGATGATCGCCGATAGCAGGAAGGCAGCGCTCGCTATGTTTCCCGGAAAAGAACTCGCCTACGACCTTATCTGGCGGCCGCGTTTTCAACGTCTCATGCGCGAGCGGTTTCGCATTATGTGACCGTGACTCTTGCTTGATGTATGGCAGGTTCGAGGAACGACGGCTCCCGCTCCTGCTACGCTGGGAAAACCATGCGGATACGGCTGGCTACTCACGATGATCTTCCTGCTCTGATGTCGCTCATGCGACGGGTAGTGCCGCTGATGCATGCGGCAGGTAATCTTCAGTGGGATGAGACCTATCCGAACGAAACGGTCTTTCAACGTGACATCACCCTGGAGCAGCTTTGGGTCGCCGATCCGGAGACCTGCATTGCCGGAGTAGCCGCGGTGACCATGGATCAGGAGCCCGACTATGCGCAGGTGGGTTGGAACATCGACGAGCCTGCCATCGTTGTGCATCGGCTTGCGGTTGATCCTGCATTTCGTGGAGCTGGCGTTGCCGCTGCTTTGATGCAGAGAGCAGAGGAGGTCGCAGCAGAGCGCGGCATCCCCGTGCTGCGCGTCGACACCAATACCCAAAACGAAGCAACGCAGCGACTCTTTCCGAAGCTGGGATATCGTCTAGCTGGAGAGATCAGCCTCCAGTTCAGACCAGGACTGCGCTTTTTCTGCTACGAAAAGCGCTTGCCCTAAGATCGGCCTTCAATTTGCATCGTGAACCGCGACAGATGGTTTTGTACTAAAGCCATTTATCAACGGGTTAGAATGCGGGAAAGCACCGTTCGACAATTTTGCGGTTTCGAAAGGGAATGATTAGGATGCGCGCACGCTTTTCTGCTGCACGAATATTTCCGGTTATGATGTTGCTTATCGTGGCGTCGTCCTTTGGGCGAGCGCTCGACAACGGATTGGCTAGGACACCACCCATGGGGTGGAACAGCTGGAACAAGTTCGCCTGCAAGGGCCTTAACGAGAAGGTCGTGCGCGAGACTGCGGATGCTATGGCCAGCAACGGCATGAAGGATGCCGGGTATCAGTACGTCATCCTCGACGACTGCTGGCAGACCGGGCGGGATGAGGCCGGCAATATCGTCGCGGATGCGGAGCGCTTCCCCTCCGGCATCAAGGCGCTGGCCGACTACATCCACGGGAAGGGTTGAAGTTCGGCATCTATACGGACGTGGGGACGATGACTTGCGCCAAGCGTCCGGGCAGTATCGGCCATGAGTATCAGGACGCGAAGCAGTATGCGAACTGGGGCGTGGACTATCTGAAGGAGGATTGGTGCAATACGTTGCCGGGACAGAACAGCGAGTCCTCTTATACCCTGATGCGTAATGCGCTCGCTCAGTCAGGCCAGCCGATCGTCTTCAGTATCTGCGAGTGGGGATCGACCAAGCCATGGCTATGGGCGGGGCCGATTGGAAATCTTTGGAGAGCTACGCCCGATATTCAGGATTGCTGGGACTGTAAGAAAGATTGGGGCGGTGGTGGCGTGGCGCAGATTCTCGACCTGATGAATGGGCTGGAGACCTATGCCGGGCCGGGGCACTGGAACGATCCCGATATGCTGGAGGTCGGCAATGGCGGGATGAGCAAGGAGGAGTACCGTGCGCACTTCAGTATGTGGGCCATGCTCGCAGCCCCGCTGCTCGCCGGCAACGATATCTCTAACATGACTGCGGATACGAAAGAGATTCTGCTCAATAAAGACGTTATCGCTATCGATCAGGATGCGCTCGGACAGCAGGGGCGAAGAGTGAAAAAGGCCGGCGATGTGGAGGTCTGGTCGAAGCAGTTGCAGGATGGCGGACGCGCGGTTGCACTGCTTAACCGCGGCCCGGCAGCGGCGAAGGTCTCGGTGGACTGGACCGACATCGGCTACCCAGATTCCGCCTCAGCCAGTGTGCGCGATCTGTGGACAAAGAAGGAATCTTCGATGGTGAAAGGTGGTTATTCGGTGGAGGTTCCGAGCCATGGTGTCGTGATGGTGCGGGTGAAGCCTTAGCATCACTGACCCCTCCCCCTCCCCCTAGGGGGTATTTTGGACGCAAAATACTTGTATTCAATGGGTTACAGACGGAGCATGGCTGTAAAATATTCATAACAAATGGGTTACTCATAAAATACTTGCTTTCAATAAATTAGCCCCGAATGGTGTTCGGGGCTTGCTTGTTCTTTTTTGATCTCTATATCTAGTATAGCGTGTTGAGCCTAACTAACGTGCCACGCCTATCTCTTTTATTTATAGTAAGATACGTGGTTTTTGGACTTGACACGCGGATTTGGCCGGAAAACAGCAATTAATACTTGTAAATTGCTGATTATAAATGATCAACCTTGCTTGCTCAAACAAGATCGCGCCTGGGCACCTTTGCAGGCGGCGATCTGGAGTTGACGGGCCGGACCGTCAGCGACAAGCTCTGGCATTTTATGAGCAAGCCTTTAGAATTCAAAGCGTGCGGTGAGCTGTGCATCGCGTGGGTTGTTGGCTTGAGTGCTGACCGTTCCGAAGGTTGAGCTTCCGAAGACGGTACCGATGCCGCCGAACTGCGTGTGGTTGGTGAGGTTGTAGAGATCAGCCTGCAGTAACAGATGAGAGCCCTCGAAGTGCAATCCGAAGCTGCGACGAAGGCTGATGTCGATGTCGTAGTTGCCGGGACCGTAGAGGTTATACGGAGCCGTACGAGGAGCGTTGCTGAACAGAGGTACGGCTGCGGTAGAGGGCGTTGTCATAAATGCTGCCGAGTTGATGAACGACATGGTCTTCAGTGTGGTGGTATTGCCTCCATGCCCCCAATCGCCGTTGATCTTTGCGCTGCTGCCGGTGAAGGCCGGATTGAGGCTGGGCAGGCAGGTACCGTCGGAGGCGTTGGTGCCACACGAGGATGCAGTCAGAGCCAGCGGCGAACCGGAGAACATCTGGATGATGCTGGAGAATTTGAAGTTGCTCAGCAGCGCGCGGGAGAACGCATTACCGCCCCCAAGCGCACCCTTGCCGAGGGGAAGGTCGTAGACGCCGGTCAACACAACGTGCTGAGGCTGGTTCGAGGTGGAGACGGTGCGCTCGATCGAATCGACCTTATGGAACTTTCCATCCCCGGAATACTGGGCGGGAATATCGTAGCCGGAGCGGAAGGTGCCTCCGTCATCAATCGATCTGGACCAGGTGTAGTTCGCCATGAACGTCAGGCCCTTGGTGTAACGCTTCATGACCGAGATCTGGAGGCCGTGATAGTTGGCGTTGGCCATGTTTGCATAGGAGTCGCTGACGCTGTATTGAGGGAATGGTTTCAGCAGGGTGGAGATGGTCTGGTTCGGATCGAAGGAGGCATAGCCATTTTGCGGGGTAAAGCCAGCTGCCGTGACTGCCGCGATGTTTGCCGGTGTCGCTTTGTTGCTCAGGAGTGCCCCGAGAGACAGATACTTCGGATCCAGTTGATTGATCCAGAATCCGCGACCGTTACCGCCGTCGGTGATCAAGAAGTGGCCTTCGGAGCCTACGTAACTCATGGTCAATGTGATGGAGTCGGTCAGGGCTCTTTGCATACCGAAGCTCCAGCCGATGTACTGGGGCGCGCGGCCGCCAAGATACGGATCGCCGTAGCTTGCTGTCTGAGGAGTGGTGGAGGGTACGGCGAGATTGGTGCTAAAGCCAACGCCGTACCCAGCCACGAGGGACGGTGGCGCCGCGAAGGCCGGGAACCCCGCATCGAGCTGCTGCGAGGGAAGAAAGTTGACGGCGTTGTTATAAACCGGTTTCGGGATCGCAGAGAAACCCAGCGTGCCGGTGCCGTTTCTCGATATGGCCGAACCTCCCACGCCGTTGCCGTGGGTGTACATCACGCCCCAGCTACCGCGCCAGACGGTCTTGGGATCGCTCTGGAAGGCGAAGCCCAATCGCGGGCCAAGATTTTTGTAGAAGTCGTTGACGTTCGTCCGGCAGTTGCAGGAGCCGCTGGTTGCTTTATTGCCGGCGTATGCTATCGCGCCCTTGTTGCCTGTAATCGGGTTGGTCGCGTTCGGATCGAGGAAGGAGAGCCGATCGAACTGTTCGCGGTACGTCGGGTAGTAGTCCCAACGAAGGCCGAGGTTCAGGGTCAACCTGGAGTTGACCTTCCAGTCGTCCTGAATGTAGGGCGAGATTGGACGGAATCGTCCACCGGTAGAGACTATGGCAAGATTGTCGGTCAGGGTTTCGCTGTCGATCGCGCCGGCGAGCAAGCTTGCGTAAGAATACCCCGTCTTTGTATCGAGATTCGTTGTGGCGTTAGCGAGTGTGCACGAACCTGTAGGAGGCGTCACTCCATTTTTTGAGGCGCAGAGAAAACCCTGCGTTTCGGTCGACGAGGCATTGAGCGTCAGCGGACTGGTGCCGGTTCCGTTGATGGTGTAGTTGTATTCCAGCCACTTGACCTGAGCACCGACCGTGATCGCGTGTTTGCCTAACGCCATCTGGAAGTTGTCCGACGCAATATAGGCGTTCGCGATGGAACCGTTGGCAACGCTTCCTGCCCAGCTGGTGGGAAGGCTTCCGTTTCCGGCGAAGTTAGTGATCGGAAACGCATCCGATGCCTGACCCGGGGGGAGACCAGTGATCCCTGCTGCCGAGGCAGCGAAATCGCCACCCTGATTCGGATTGTAGGTCGGCCCGTTGTATCGCGCGAAACCGTAGTTGAACTGGTTTACGAAGCGCGGCGAGATAATGTAGGTCTCCTGCAAGGTCCATACGGTGGTCTTGGGAGCAAACTCCTGACCATAGTTGTAGGGCGCGAACGGGGTTACGTTTCTTCCGGCCGTGGTTTGCGCTGCGGGACCGCCGGCAGTTACCTGCCGTCCCTTGGCGAAGGTTAGCGCCAACGTATTTTTCGAGTTGATGACCCAATCGACGCGGTCCGTCGTCATCCAGTTATTGAGACCGTAGGGATAACCGCCTACAAAGTTATTGCCGGTGGCCGTGGGCAACGTGTAGTGCAGGGGAAGGAAGTGCTGCAGATACTGCGCGGCCTTCGACTGCTTTGACAAAGGAATCGTATTGCCGGCGTATTGGGTACGGGTGCAGGCAGTGCCGGTCGCGTTACATACTGTCGAGGTCGGATCGTAGACGTTCAATCCCTGATCGGAGAAGTTGCCGTTATATTCCGCCTGGGTCGGTAAAGTCTGAAACGCGGCCTGCGGGCCGTGGGCGAAGCGGTAGATATCGATGTTCGCAAAGAGAAAAAGTTTATCCTTGATAATGGGCCCGCTGATGAGGCCGCCGAATTCGTTCTGGTTCTCTCTGGGCTTGTGAGGCGGGCCGGGCTGCCCGGTTTTGGGATCGACCGGACCCAGCAGCGACGGCGCAAAGAAGCCCCAGGTGTCGAGCGCTGTGTTGCGGAAATACTCATACAAGGCTCCGTGATACTTGTTGCCGCCGGCCTTGGTGGAGTAGTTCTGCACACCCATCCCCTCATAGAGTGCAGAGTAGCCTGAGGTCTGGACCTGGAATTGGTCAACCGCGTCCACAGAGATCGCTGTCCAGACGAAGCGCGTATCGCCCTGACCTGCAACCGAAGTGAACGGGATGCCGTTGACATAGACGGCCGATGCCGCGCCCCGGCTGCCGGAGCCGTTGACGACACCGGTATTGGTTGTCAGGTTGCCGTTGGTCTCGTTGCCCTGCACGCCGGGCATGAGCACTGCAAAATCTGTCGCTCGACGCTGGTCGGGACTGCCGGCTGCGCCCATCTGAATGGGAAGAGCGGCATACATCTCCTGCTCCATGGTTGCGCCAAGGGTGGCGTTGCTGGTCTCAAGGGCCGGCGGAGCAGCGGAGACGTCGATGCTCTGGGCCTCGGAGCCGACCGTCAGCGCCAGTTTCAGGTCGGTTATTTCGAGCGCGTTGACGTGCACGTTCTCCTGAGTCACCGTCTCAAATCCCTTGGCGGAAACGGTTACACGGTAGATGTCGGGATTCAGCGGCGAGAGATCGAAGTCGCCGGCGCTGGAGGTTGTACGGGTGATCTTCGTGCCTTGTGTGGTCGATGTCGCCGTAACAGTAGCGTTCGGAACCATGGCTCCCGTGGAGTCCGTAATCACTCCCTTGATCTCGCCTTTGCCGGAGAGTTGAGCTCTCGCCGAAGAGTTCCATGGCAACGAGATGGCGGTAAGGAGGACAAGCAATCCGGAGAAGGCACGGACGTTGGAAGCTCCACGGCGTGGCGTGGATTGTTTTTGAATCTTGCTGAACGTCATATCTAACCTCACTGATAAGGCATTTCGGGGGCAAAAACTGTTTTTTAGCGTGTTCTGATGACGCCCGCTTCTCATTTTGGCGATCTAAGGTCAGACCACATGGATCGATAGAAAGCTTCTGCTCTTGGTGTAAGGGCTGTCAAGGGCTAAGTGGAAATTTTTTCGCGGGTGAATCTCGAACGGATATGGGCCGTGAATTCGGCGGGTGCAGGACGATCCGGACTTTCGCCGGCTAAGGATCGTGAGCAAAAAAGGATATCGGTTGCGGGCCCGGGTGGTTGTACCTCGAAACGCGCCGATTCCAATTTGGCCCAAATTGGGCGAAGTGGTCGTCTGCAGCTTTTTCTGCGGCGCTACCGGCCCCTCGGCGCGACCTAAGGCGACTGGACCGGGCCTAACTGCGGGGTCTTGACGGGGGTTGCAAGACCTACGATCTCGGTGAGGGTGTTGGTGGTGAAGTTCGTGATCCAGAGATTGCCGCTGGCGTCGATTGCCACCGCCCAGCCGTGGTTGAAACCGGCGTCCAGCGCCCACCCGGCGGTGGGCGACAGGATCTGCCCGGGCGAGGTTGCGGCCGAACCGGCTAGCTCGGTGATCGATGAACCGAGGATGTTGGTGACCCAGACGTGGCCCGAACCGTCGATGGCGATGCCCTGCGGACGCTGGAGGCTGCCCAGACTGTCGGTGTAGCCGCTGGAGACGACAGTGCCGTCGCTGGCAAGCTGGCTGACGCTGTCGCCCTTGTAGTTGGCCACCCACACGAAGCCGCGCTGATCGATGGCGATGCCGCCGGCCCAGTTGCAGCAGGAGTAGTCGGTGAACTGGCTGCCGTCGGGAGTGACCTTGACGACGGTACCGCCGTAGCTGTTGCCGATCCAGGCGTTGTGGTTTGCGTCGATGGCGAGGGCGATGGGAAATTCGAGTTGGGACGACGAACTGTAGCCTGTCGAACCCGACAGCGGCTGACCGGTGCTGGAGAGCTGGGTGAGGTGCTGGTTCCAATAGTCGATCACCCAGGCTGTGGCGTTGGTGTCGATGGCGATCGCATTGGGGTAGGCTATGCCTCCGGCAGTGTACCCGGTGGGGCCGGAGATCAATTGACCGGTTGAGCTGAGAACGGTCACGCTGCCGTAGCCGCCGTTGACGGTGACGGGGCTGTCTTCGTCGGTGGTCCAGACGTTGTTTTGAGGGTCGATGGCGAGGCCGTAGGAGTGAAAGAGGCCGCCGCCGGTGATGCCGTTGGGAAAGACTGGAGTGCCGGTGGGGGCGAACTCCGATGCGACGCCGTTGTAGCTGGCGACCCAGACGTTGCCGGTGGCGTCGATGCCTACGGCGGTGGGGGAGTTCATTCCTGCGCCGGTGTAGTTGAGGAACATCGTCCAGTCGGAGGGCGCGGCGGTCAGCGCAGGCGTGAAGGCTGTGCTTGCAGTCGACTGCGTGTAGAGCGTGGCGACGTTGCTGCCGGGATTGCGGACGAGATTGAGCGCGGCGTCGAGAGTATTGCTCGGAGCAGTTCCGCTGCTGGGCGTGGTTGCAGAGAAGAGTGGAGCGCAGCCCACCGTAGAGGTGGCCGTTGTGCAGGTGTTCAGCAGGTTGGCGAGGGAGTTGATCTTCGCGGCGGGTGAGGGGCTGGCTTTGGGGAAGGAGGCTCCGGGAGATGTGCCTGTTGTCAGGTTGGCGAGGCTGGCTACGGTGGCGACGGCGTTGCTGAGACCCTGAGTGTTGGTTGCGGTGGCTCCGATGTTGCCTCCGGCGCTGAGAAACTGGGCGAGCCCCCACGCTGTAGCGGCTGTGGTGACTTCATTAATGACGAAGTGCGCGCCCGATGCGAGCTGGTTGCACGCGCCTATTGGCGTGGCGAGAGCGATGGCTGCATTCGCGGCGGCTCCGACCTGGCCTCCGCGGACGATGACGTAAAGCTGCGAGGCGGCTGCGGGGCAGGCGTATCCAGCAGGAACCGTGAAGGCTCCGGCTGCGTCGGTGGTTAGAGTGCTACCTAGCAGAGCGGTCCCAGCGGAGCCATTTCCGGTGGTTCCGGCGGCGTAGACCTGAACGGTAGCTCCAACGATCGGTTGGGTTCCAACCATTGCTCTACCGGTGAAGCCGACACCAGAATTGATCGCTGGAGTGATTGTGAGGGTGCCGGTCCCGAAGGTAAAGCTGTAATTGGAGGCGGCGAGAGTTCCAGCGGTGGCGGCAATCGGGTAAGAGCCAGCCGGAGAGGAGGAGGTGGCGGTGGTCGTCAGAGCCGGGGAGCCAGTGACGACAGCTTGCGTGTCTCCATTGACAAAGCCTGTGATCGTGGCGGTGAGAGAGGGGAGCGCAGATCCTGCGACGATGGTCTGGTTGTTGGGCGTGACGGTGAGGATGGCAAAGCCGACGGTCAGGGTGCCGTTGACGTAGACGACGTTGTAGTTGGCGAGATTGGCGCCTGTGGCGGCGGGAACGATCGAGTAGGTGCCGACAGGAGAAGAAGGCGTCGCGACGGTGGAGGCCGTGAAGGTGAAGGTGTCACCGGGAAGCGCTCCACTGGCTGAAGCGGTAAGGACTGGGTTAGCGGCTCCGTAGACTCGGCTTGCATTGGCAGCGGTGACGGTGAGGGTAGGGCGGGTGGTGACTGGGGCGCTGGAACCTCCCCCACAGCCAGCCAGGGAAAGGCCAAGAACGCCGGCCAAAACCACGGCGAAAGGGACCTGGACACTGCGAAAAGATGATCTCACGGGAGATTAGGATACCAAGGTGCGCTACTGGTGACGGTACGGTTGGGTAAGGCCGTCCAGGTCGACGGAGGCTACAAAGGAGCGGACAGCAGCGATCATCTGTTGACGGGCCACCTCCGGCGGAAGAGTGGTGTCGATCGTTTCAGCTTTAATCAGTATGGGAATAGGGCGCTGCGGGTCCTGCGAGAAGAGAGCTTGCGAGGTGGGCTTGCTGTAAACGAGGCCGAAGGTGGCGCGGTCGCTCGAGTATTCGCCGCATGACTCACCGTTGCAGATGGTAGTTGCCTCAAGATACTGCGTCGCGCCATCGTTGAAGAACGAACCGGAGAAGCTGGTGGAAACATTTCTCGCCGTCGGCAGCGTGATCTGGTCGCGCCAGAGCGGATCTTCTCCCCGCGCCGAGTGGCAGATCAGCGTGTCGTGGGAGCCAAGAACGGGAGATACTCCCAGGGAGATGGGCGTCCCTCCATCGGGTGGCACATACTGGGCCCAATGAAAAATAAGCGGGCCACCGAAGATGTTCTCATTCCAGGAGCGCGACAGGGTATAGCTGCCGATGTGGGCGGGAAACTGCCCCTGTGTGTTCTCGTCAGCCTTCATCCGGGCGGTGTAGCTGGCGCTGTGCGTATGCACATAGGCGCGTGCGACACCGTAACAGCTGAACAGCACAAGGACGAGCATCGCCGCGAAGCGAAGGTGGAAGGAAGGACTCACTACCCGGCCGGCTAACGTGGACGAACTCGGCGACTTCATTACCGGAGGCTTGATCTGGCCCGGCGATTCGCTCAACCGGCGGACAACGTAGAAGAGCAGAAACGTGCCCAGGAGAAAAAGGCAGGCCCCAATGACGTAGTCGCCCATCTCCGCCTTATCCTGCAGCGAGGTGAAGTGCAATGCGACCAGGTAATACAACACCAGGATGCAGAGCCGGGCGAAGTTGAACACATACCCCAGTAACACCGCTCCGGCAACGACAGCAGCATGCGCATACCAGCGGAAGCGATAGACGTACCCGGCGATCAATGCGATGAACCCCATGGTGACGGCTCCCCGAATGCCGTTGCACCCCGGAGCGATGAACATGCCGAAGTCCGGCGTGAACATCAGGCGCAACTGGTCCGGGCTCAGCGGTTGGCCCAGCGCAATCGCAAACGCTCGTGCGACGTGGGCGGAGGCGCGCTGCAGGGGCAGATCCACAAAGACGTTGAATATATGAGGGATGGGGTTGACGAACCAGAGCAGAATCAGCGGAAACAACGCCGCCCGGAAGAGCCGCGTCCCGCCAAAGAGCAGCACCACTCCCGCGCCGTAGGCAAAGACAACCAGCGAGTGCGGCGGAACATAGATCGACCACTGTGGCGACAGGACGAAGACCAGAATCGACTGGTCCCGCACGTGCACCACCACAGCAGTCACGACGAGGATGACCAGCCCCCACCAACTGCCCTTCATCTCCCATCCCAGCGAACGCCATACACGCAGGATTAACACGAAGCTGACCAGCGGGATAAGCATCCCGATCGACTTGAGGGCGTCGGTCGTCCACAACGACCAGAGCGCATTTAGAGTTGACCAGATGGTGGCCATGCCAAGGACTGCGAGCAGCGCCGCAAGGCCTGCGGCCCGGGACACACTGAGTCCGGCCGATCCAGTCGTGGGGAGCGGGCTGAGTTCAGCGGCAGCCGGGAAGGTTGACATACTAAATTATTAGCTTCAGGTGACTCACCGGGGAGAATATCAGGTGGCCAATCCTCGTGGAAGTGGCGATTTACTTGGACGAATTACGGCGAGCTTTGATGCGCGCACGGGCCGAAACGAAAAATGCACCTGCGGAGCCGACGACGGCGAGGATAGCTGTTGGATTTTCAGGGGAGTTGACACAACCGCCTTGTCCATAAAGCGGGAGGGCGACGGAAGAGAGGAGGGCGATGCCGGCAAGTACTAGACAGGTTTTCTTCATTTGTGTCCTCAATTGGGAAGGTACCGTCACGAAAGTTGAAAGTCAACGCAGAATGACCCTGACTTCATAACACTTTTTGTGTATGAATAGCATTTTAATCACTCGTCTACCGGAATGGGCGACGCGTTCTTACAGTGTGCCTTTTGTGATACTTCCTCCAGTGACGAGGCGGGGAGCGATCAATTGCGCTTAGCCCGGCGTGCCCTTCCGAGTAAGAATAGGCCCAGTAAGTGCTCATTAGCTATAACTTAGGTTGTAGCCGTCCAGAATATCCAGAATGTTTACTACTTCGCCTGGGTCTCGAGCCACCTGTGGAAATCAGTTTCCTGCGTCGAATGCAGTTGAATACAGTCGTTGATGCCGTCGACAGCCTTCGCCAACGTGCGTTGGGCGGCATCGACCTTGTGTGTGGCGAAGAAGTCGATCACCTCATCGCGTTGCCGCGCCGTGCAGAAGGACCCTGTGGCCCTGACCACGTCAGCGCCTGACGATACCGTCAACTGCGCGCGCACCTTGTCCCAGTTTTTTTGCATGTAATCCCAGGTCTGGTCGCGTGTCTCGCGATCCCGCAGCAGCGCGACCAGTACGGTCCAGCTATCCTGATTCCGCACCTCTCCCGACACGGTGTAGTCGAGCGTGCGCCGTACCAGAGCGGGATTGCGGAAGCGGGCCAGCGTGCGCAGCGCATCTGCTTTCTCGCCCGGGTCGCTTGAGTTCCTGCTGACCGCAAGCACCTTCTCATACAGCGCGGAGTCGCCGTTAGTCGTGCTCACCAGCACTGCGGCATCGGAGAGCGTCGCATCCAGGGTCTTGTCCCTTTTGTTCCCGACTGCAAAGGTTCGTGTCGTCAGCTCCTGCGCCTGCGCGAGGACCGCAGGATCGCGCGCCATTCCCAGGATCTCGAACAGAGTGCCGCGAAGCTGCTGCCGATCGAACGACTCACCCCGCGCCGGACTGCCGAGCGCCGCATACACCGGCCCGAACTGATGACGCAGCATCGCCGCAAATTCAACGCGGTCTTCATCGGTGGCGATGTCCGAGTCGATCTTCTTCATCTGCTGGTGTGCCGTGTCGAGCACCGCGGCGTTCGGATCTTCTTTCAGTGCCAGGACGAGATCGAGATAATCCCCAACCGTTCCCTGCGCCGATCGCACCAGCGCCCAGCGATCGCCGAGCAGCCCGATCTTCTCCGGCGGCGTTAATACCGTCTCCGCCTTCGCCACAATCGCTTTGTATTGCGTCGGCGTATAGGCAGTCCGGTAGTATCCTTTCCCGCCGGCGTTGGCGTAGAGAAACGGCATGCTGATGTCCTGAGGGAAAGGCAACAGCGAGTCTGCAGGGGCGGGTGAGCCCCTAAGAGCGGTCAGGCCCTCAGGGGCGTAGACCTGGCATATAGGTTTACTGCTGGTCTTGATGCAAACCGGAACTGTCCACTGCGGGACCTGACTGGCCAGAGGGCGGTTGCTCTCTTGTGCGGACAAAAAGAAGCGGCTCTGCGCAACCGGAATGCTGCTCGTCTGGCGTTCCGAAAAAGTAAGCAGGGGCACTCCCGGCTGCGTCACAAAGCTCGACATGATCTTGTCCACGGGCAGATGCGAGTTGGCCGTCTGCGCGTTCCAGAAGTCCTCCGCCGTCGCATTCGCATAGAGGTGCGCCTGCAGATAGTTGTGCACACCCTGACGAAAGACCTCTTTGCCCAGATAGTTCTCGACCATACCGATCGCCGCGCCCGCCTTGCCGTACGCGATGCCGTCGAACATCTCGTTGATCTCATCCGGCGTGTTGGCGGTCGCGCGAATGGTGCGCGTGGTCGTCTGCGCATCGAGGTTCAGGGTCTGGTCGAGATCCTGCGCATCGTCCTGCGGAAAGTTCCACTCGGGGCGCCACTCGGCCACCGGCTTGGTCTCCATCCACGTGGCAAAGCCCTCGTTCAGCCAGAGGTTGTCCCACCACTGCATCGTCACCATGTCCCCGAACCATTGGTGCGCCATCTCATGCGCGACCACCACGGCTACGCGCTTCTTCGAGGGAATATTCCCCGTCTTCATGTCGGTCAAAAGGTCAGTCTCGCGATACGTGATGCAGCCGAAGTTCTCCATCGCGCCAGCTTCGAAGTCCGGCAGCGCCACCATGTCGAGCTTCGGCATCGGATATTTAATCCCGAAGTAGGTGTCGTAGTAGTGGAGAACGTACTTCGCCGATTCCAGAGCGAACTTTGTCAGCTCCACCTTGTCCGGCGTTGAACAGGCGCGAATCGGCACCCCGTCGGACTTGCCCTCTGTGCACTTGAAATCGCCCACCAGAAACGCGACCAGGTATGTCGACATCTTCGGCGTCGTCGCGAAGCGCAGCGTGTGCTTGCCCGCAACCGACCCCGGTTTGTCGGAGATCATATTCGTGTTGGAGATCACGGTGTCGCCCGCGTCGACGGTCAGCGCGATATCGAAGGTCGCCTTCAGTGCGGGCTCGTCGAAACTGGGAAAAGCGCGGCGAGCGTCGGTGGCTTCGAACTGCGTCACCGCGTAGTTGCGCGCCTTCGTTTTCGAGAGATAGAAACCCCGCAGCTTATCGTTGAGAACGCCGGTGTAGTGGATCGCCAGCGTGACTCTTCCCGTAGGCAGTTCATTCAGAAAGGTGAACGTGGCCTGCTCTTTGCCGCTGTCGAGCGTGGTCTTCGCGGTCTGCGGATGCTTATCGGTCTCAAGGGCATTCAATGGCGTCGGCTGCGATCCCAGCTTGCCGTAAGCGTAGGCGGCAGCCGGCAGAACATACGCCTTCACCTCGCCGAACTTGATCTCGGCCGCATTCAGCGTGATGCTCTTGCTTGGCGCGTCGAGCATCACGTCGATCGTCTCGTCACCGCTGAAGGTGGCTGATTGAAGATCGGGAGTTAGCTTGAGGCTGTAGTGCTCGGGATGAACGCCGCCTGGAAGCCGTTGCGCTTGAACTGTGGTGATGAGAGAAAAGGCAAGTGCCGCGAAGACAAAGACGGTGTTGCGAACTGACATGGATATCCTTTGACGAAGTACAACAAGTTCTACGAAATAAATAAGAGCGATGCATTCACTACTTAATCCGGCCGACGCAAAGACGTGCGGGGCGGTACTCCTTGATCGAGACTGACTCTGCAGCGAGTCCTGCAGCCGAACACAGGTTCTGCCAATCCTCGACCACAAAACTGCGCCGGATCGACACCAGCCCATCGTTCTTGACGAACGGATGCAAGTTTGTGAAGCACGCCAGCAGGCGAAAGAGGTGGTACGGCACCGGCTTGCGATGAAGATCATTGATGAACCAGCCGCGCTGCGCGGTCCGTTCCATCCAGCGGAGAAAATGGACGATCTGAGGATTGGTCAGGTGATGAGTCAGCAAAGAAGAGACAACAACATCGATATCGCCGGTCGTGGCATTGGAGAGCGCGTCGCCTACGATCCATTCGATGTGCTGTGTCGCCGGTGTCGCCTCCCTTGCCGCTCGAATAGCGTCCGGATTGAGATCAATGCCGGTCAACGCGACCTCAACTTCGCGCCCGGCGGCCCACCTCTCGATCCTCCGCAGCGTATCGCCATAGCCGCAGCCGACGTCTACCACCCGCAACGGCGTCGTTGAATTTGGATGAGCCGAGACCAACTCTTCCATCCATGAGATGGTGGGCCGATACTCCAACGTCAGCCGGTTCACTCGCCCAATATCACGCAGGCAGGCGCGAAGCTCTTCATAGCTGCAAGGCTGGTCCATCATCTCGACCAGCTCTGCGCGTCGAGAAAAATCGGGTTTCGAATCTGGCCGCGGTGCCCCTCCACCAACAGAAGAGGCGTTCGGGTTTGCGGGGGGCAAGAGCGGAGAAGACGGGATGGATGCGGGAGACAAAGTAGCCGTCATCAGTATAGCGACCGGAACCAGGAACAAACAGTAGCTGCTAACGCTGGATTGAGGCCGCCCGCTCGGAACGGCCGGAAGCCTCCGATGCTCTTGCCTCTGCGTAGGCAGCGGCTCCGAGCAGAGCGCAGGTGTCGTCGAGAATGACCTGGACCGGGATAGATTCCAGCAGCGGCGACAAGCGGCCCTTGTCCAAGAACGCCTGCATGAACGTGCCATTCTTCAGCGTCTTCAGAATCTTCGGCGCGATCCCGCCGCCGAGGTAAATTCCGCTGGTGGCCAGCACCTTCAACGCGATGTTTCCTGCCTCGGCCCCATAGGCCCCGGCAAAGATCTTCATGGTTTCGAAGCAGAGAGAGCTCGAACCATCCTCGGCACACTGCCCGATGACGGCGTTCGGATCTTCGGCCATCATGCGGTCATGGAGCCACCCGGGCTCGTTGATCTTTTCGACGTCGCGCAGAAAGGCGTAGATGTTTTTAATCCCGAGACCCGACACGACGCGCTCCCAGCTCACGCGTCCTTTGAGCGTACCGCGCAGATATTCGAGCAGAGCAATCTCGCGATTGCTCCGCGCCGCGAAGTCGCAATGGCCGCCTTCGGAGGCAATCGGCCGATGCTTCTTCCCGTCCCAGATCAGCAGCGCTTCCCCGAGTCCGGTGCCTGCGGCTATCAGCCCAGCATGTCCGCCCGCATTCGCATCGCCGTTGTGCAGCGTAAAGATGCTCTCCGGCGCAAGCTCGGGGATGCCATATCCATTTGCTTCGAGGTCGTTGATCAGAAAAATGTGTGGAATCCCAAGGGATTTCACCAGGTCACGCTCGTCCAGTGTCCACGGCAGGTTTGTCAGCTTCAGGCGTCCATCGCGAACCGGCCCAGGACAACCAAAGCAAGCCGCAACAATCTCGTCTCTCTTCTCCATGCCGCCGTCAAGGAACTTGTTGACCACGTCGTCAAGGCTCGCAAACTCGTGCGCGGGAAACTTCTGGTCGCGGACAGGCTGTAAGCGGCCATTGGCGAAGTTGTACAGTTCAAGGTGGACCTTGGTTCCACCAACGTCGCCAGCGAGGATCATCTATTTGAGCTCCAGAGTGCCCGTGGAATCGGAATTCTTCGGTGCTGGCAGCTTAGCCGCTGCGGCCGCATCGAGCAAGAGCGTAAGCTGTCCGCTCATTGGGCGAATGATCTGCGACGGATAGGTCTCCGGCTGGTACGGACCGAGAAAGACATCGTGCAGCACCTGCGCCTTGCCTTTGCCCTCGATCAGGAACGCCACTTCCCTGCCCTGATTGATCACCGGCCAAGTCAAGGTGATGCGCCATGTGTCCTTCTGCAGAACATGGTTCGGCACAACAATGCGGCTCATCTCGTTTAGCGCTTCGGTATGCGGAAACAGCGACGCTGTGTGACCATCATCGCCCATGCCCAGCAGCACTAGATCGAAGGTCGGCGTCTCCGCTCCCTCGAGCTTGAACGCATTGCGAATGACCGATTCATAGCGCGCCGCCGCGACCTCCGGGACCAGTTCACCCTCCATGCGGTAGACTCGCTTCGCCGGCAATGGCACCTTCGACAGCAATGCCTCGTTGGTCATCCTGTAGTTCGACTCGATATTGTCCGGTGGCACGCAGCGCTCATCGACCCAAAACAGTTCGATCCTGTCCCACGGAACCTGATCGAGAAACGGCTCAGCAGGATCGGCCAGCAGCGCAAACATCGACTTAGGCGTTGTCCCACCTGAGATCGCAATGCGAGCAATACCACGAGCCGTGGCAGCCCTCACCGCCGTATCCGAGAAGAGTTGCGCAGCGGCCCGAGCCGTAGCCGCCGGCGTAGGCAGTACGTGATAGGTAACGGTGACTGGACGAGGCATAGAGTCCTATCTGCTGAAGATTAAAGTTTCCGCCACTTGCGTCCATCACTCTTCATCAGAGCATCCGCTGTCGCCGGCCCCCACGTACCTGCGGCGTAGTTCGGAAGATCGCGAATCGGATCCTTCGCCCACGCCTCAAGAATAGGCGTCATCAGCGACCACGTAGCTTCAACCCCGTCACGATGAGCGAACAGCGTCGCATCGCCGAGCATCGCATCGAGCAGCAGCCGCTCATAGCCGTTCGCCGATGACATGCCGAACGCCTCGGCATAGCTGAAGTCCATGTTCACTTTGCTGATCGTCATGGTCGGGCCTGGAACCTTGGCGCCAAACTGCAGCGTAATGCCCTCATCGGGCTGGATGCGCATCGAAAGCACATTCGGCCGGATGCCTTCGCCGCCCTTCCCATGCGCGTCCTTAAAGAGCAGCAGCGGCGGCAGCTTGAACTGGATGCTGATCTCGGTGACGCGCCTGGCCAGCCGTTTGCCCGCGCGAATATAAAAAGGCACGCCGGCCCAGCGCCAGTTCTCGATCTCCAGCCGAAGCGCCGCGTAGGTCTCCGTCTGCGAACGCGGATGGACGCGCTCCTCCTGGCGGTATCCCACGACCGGCTTGCCGTCGACGATGCCCGGGCCATACTGTCCGCGCACAGTATCGGCAGGATGAATCGGCTGAATCGCCTTCCACACCTTCACCTTCTCGGCACGCACCGCATCGGCGCCAAATGAAACCGGCGGCTCCATCGCCACAAAGCTCAGCAGCTCCATCACATGGTTCTGCACTACGTCGCGCAGAGCTCCTGCGGTCTCATAGAACGGCCCGCGGCCTTCGATGCCGATACTCTCCGCGGCCGTAATTTCGACATGGTCGATGTAGTTGCGGTTCCACACATTCTCGAAGATGCCGTTGGCGAAGCGGAACACGAGGATGTTCTGCACCGTCTCTTTGCCGAGGTAGTGGTCGATGCGGAAGATCTGGTCTTCGTCGAAGACCTTATTCACCTCATCGTTCAGCTCCCTGGCCGACTCCAGATCGTGGCCAAACGGCTTCTCGATGATGACGCGGACCCAGTTCTTGCCGTCGCCGCAATCCCTCGGTCTGGCCATGCAATGATCGCCCAGATATTTAATGATGTCCGAGAAGTACTCCGGCGCAGTGGCGAGGTAGAAGAGACGATTGCCTTTGGTGCCGAACTTCGCGTCCATATCGGCAAGCACCTGCTTCAGCGCGTCGTATCCCGCGGCATCATCGAAGTTCATCGCGTGATACTGGATGCGACTCACGAAGGGGTCGAGCTTGGCGTCGTCCTTCTCAACGCCACCACCGCTGACGATGCCTTCCTTCATATCCGGAGCGAAGCTCTGCTCAAGCGGCCGCCGGGCAACCCCGACAACCGCGAAGTCTTTAGGCAGCAGCCCCGACTGCTCCAGGTGATAGAGCGCCGGCAGGAGCTTGCGCTTGGTAAGGTCTCCCGAGGCGCCGAAGATGACAACGATGCAGGGATCAGGTGTGCGCTCCGACTGCACAGTGGCGGGCGTAGGCGCGGTGGCGGTGGTGGTGATTTCTGTGGTCGGCATATTCTTACCTCTCGTGCTTCATTAGCATTTCGCTGTAACGACGTTATTAATCCTGCGTCTTCTTCACATCGTGTCCGCCAAAGGCGCCGCGCATAATCGAGATCATGCGGTCGGTAAAGTTGTTCTCCTCGCGGGAACGCAAGCGGCGGATAAGCGACTCGGTGATTACCGGCGCAGAGATGTTCAGGTCGATCGCCTCTGTTACCGTCCATCGCCCTTCGCCGGAGTCCGGAACGAACGCCTCCAGGCCATCCAGCTTCGGGTTCTTTGCGAGTGCATCCGCTGTCAGATCCAACAGCCACGAACGCACCACCGAACCCTTCCGCCATATCTTCGAGATCTGCGGCAGATCGAGATTCAGCGGCGTCTTCGCGTGCATGATCGAGAACCCTTCTGCATACGCCTGCATCATGCCGTACTCAATTCCGTTGTGCACCATCTTGACGAAGTGGCCGGCGCCCGAAGGCCCGACATGTCCCCAGCCTTCGTCTTTGGCGGGCGCAAGCGTCTCGAAGATTGGCCGCAGCCTTTCCACTGGCTCCTTGTCGCCGCCGATCATCAGGCTATAGCCGCCTTTGAGTCCCCACACGCCGCCGGAGGTTCCACAGTCCACAAAATTAAAACCCTTGGCAGTCTCTTCGGCGTGGCGGCGCTGCGTGTCCTTGTAGTTGGAGTTGCCTCCGTCAATGAAGGTGTCTCCCTTCTCCATCAGCGGCTCCAGCCTCGCGATCGTCTGGTCTACGGGATCGCCCGACGGAACCATGATCCAGATAGCGCGCGGCGCGGCAAGGTTCTTAACCAGATCGACAAGTGAATTGACGCCGAGCGATCCGTTGGCAGTCAGCTTCGCGGTTGCATCTTTATTGAAGTCGAAGCCAACAACCTTATGACCGGCAAGACGCAAACGCTCCGCCATGTTGAAGCCCATCTTGCCCAGTCCAATGATTCCCAATTCCATTCGGTGTTTCCTTTCTTATTGTGCTGTGTAGGTAATTCAAATCTGTCCGCTTTCACGATTCAAGCAGACGCGGCCTCTGTTTTCAAACTTGTTACACAAAGCTGGAGTTCATTCACCCTCCGGAAAATCCGCGCCGAGGGTGACTTGTTCCCATGCAGTAATCTCTTTCTCCCAATTCGCAAGTTTGCTGCGGAGCCGCTGCAGAGCGCTCGCGCCAAGCAGCAGCCGCAGCGGCGGTTCGGGCGACTCCACCACCTGCATCATCGCGTGCACTGCGCGGAGCGGATCACCCTTCTGCTTGCCATCATTCTCCGCGAAGTATTTGCGCATGTTGCCGGCAGTGCTGTCGTAGTCGGTGATGCGCGCCTTCGCGACCACGCCCGAGCGGCCTAAAAAGTCGGTGCGGAACGGTCCCGGCTCGATGATCGTGACTCGAATCCCGAGCGGCGCAAGCTCTCCGGCCACCGCCTCCGATAGTCCTTCGACGGCAAACTTCGTGGCGTTGTAATAACCCATGCCGGGGCTCGCGACTACGCCGCCGATCGAGGAAAGATTGAGGATGTGCCCGCTGCGCTGCTTGCGAAGGTGCGGAAGAAATGCGCGGGTTACCCGCAGCAGACCGAAGACGTTGGTCTCGAACATCGGCATGAACTCTGCCTCCGAGACCTCTTCGATCGCGCCGGCGACGCCATAACCCGCGTTGTTGACGAGAACATCCACCTGCCCGAACTGCGCGAACGCCAGCGTCACCGCAGAGTCCACTTGACCGGCGTCGGTCACATCGAGCGCCAACGCCTTCGCCGTCTGCGGATACTGGGCCTCCAGGTCCTTCACCTTATCGACATTCCGCGCCGTAGCGATAACCTTGCCGCTTGCTTTCAGCACCTCTTCGGCAAGCAGCCGGCCAAAGCCAGTCGATGCTCCTGTGATAAACCAGACGCGCTGATTCGATTGAGTCATGATTCTTCAATGCTCCAACAAGGTTGCTTCAGCCCGCAGACTTTGGATGCTCGGGTAGACTGATTCGGCGCAGAAGACAGTGTCGCGCGACAATTCTGGTACCGGAAGAGAAGCGGGCGAGGCATCAAGCCCCGCCCACCATTTACTTCTTCAGCAACTTCTTCGCATGCTCAACGACATTCGCGACATTGATGCCAAGTTTGTCCAACGCAATCGCGCCCGGAGCCGAAGCGCCAAAGCGGTCCAACCCGATGACAAAACCGTTGTGGCCGATGTACTTATACCAGCCCAGGGTTGCGCCCGCTTCGATCGCGATCTTTGGCGTATTTTCGGGTAGCAGCTTGGCCTTGTACTCGTCCGTCTGCTCCTCGTAGATCTTGAAGCTAGGCATCGAGACAACGGTCGCGTTGATGCCCGCGGCTTTCAACTCCTCCGCAGCCTTGACGATGACCGAAACCTCAGAGCCAGTCGCAATCAGAATGATGTCCTTGCCGCTCGACGACAGTTCATAAGCGCCTTTGCGAGCGCCGGCCTGCGCAATCTTCGCGTCAAGCACAGGGAGGTCCTGCCGCGAAAGCGCCATGAAGCTTGGGCTCTTCCGTTCGAGTGCCAACTGCCAGCACGAGGCTGTCTCGTTCGCGTCTGCGGGTCGGAAATCCGTGAAATGCGGAATCATGCGCAGACTCATCAACTGCTCGATCGGCTGGTGTGTCGGTCCATCCTCGCCCAGTCCTACCGAGTCATGCGTGAAGACGAACAGCGAGTGTATCCCCATCAACGCGGACAGGCGCAGCGCCGGGCGGCAGTAGTCCGAGAAGACGAAGAACGTCGAACCAAACGGGATCAACCCGCCATGGGCGGCCATTCCGTTCACCATCGCCATCATGCCGAACTCGCGCACGCCGAAGAAAACGTTGCGGCCCACCGGATCAACATGAAAACTTGGTGAATCTTTGAAGATCGTCTTGGTGGAGGTGGTCAGGTCAGCCGCGCCCCCAAACAACTCCGGAACCACGTTCTCAATTGCCTGCATTACGGTCTGTCCGGCATTGCGCGTCGCGATCGGCTTGTCGGCCGGGAACGTCGGAATCTTCTTCTCCCACCCATCGGTCATTTTGCCTTTGACGACGCGGTCAAACTCGGCAGCAGGCTCGGGATACGCCTTGCTGTACTCCTCAAACTCCGCGGTCCAGGCAGCATGAGCGTCCTTGCCGCGCAACTTGATCGTGTCCCAGTTGGCGCGCGCCTCTTCAGGAACGTAGAAGCTCTTGTCCTCTGGCCACCCCAGGTTCTTCTTGGTTGCCTTGACGTTTTCCGCTCCAAGCGCCTCGCCGTGCACCTTGTTTGTTCCTGCCTTCGGGCTGCCGTAGCCGATCACCGTCCGAACTCGAATCAGCGAAGGCTTCGCCGTCTCTGCCTTGGCAGCAAGAATCGCCTTTTCAATCGCAACCAGATCGTTGCCGTCGGCGACATGCTGCACATGCCAGTGATACGCTTCAAACCGCTTCGTCACGTCTTCTGTGAAGGAAAGCTCCGTGGGCCCATCGAGCGAAATAAGGTTGTCGTCGTAGAGCACGATCAGCTTGCCCAGGCCCAGCGTGCCGGCCAGCGAACCCGTCTCATGCGATATGCCTTCCATCAGGTCGCCATCGCCGCACAGCACGTAGGTGTAGTGGTCGACGATGTTATAGGTGTCGCGGTTATACACCGCCGCCAGATGCTTCTCCGCAGTGGCAATCCCCACCGCCATGCCGAAGCCCTGACCAAGCGGACCGGTCGTGACTTCGACGCCCGGGGCTTCGCCGCGCTCCGGATGCCCCGGCGTATGCGAGCCATACTGCCGGAACTGCTCGAGCTGCGACATCGGCAGACCATAGCCGGAGAGATGCAGCGCACCATACAGCAGCGCAGAAGCATGGCCATTCGACAGAATGAAGCGATCGCGATCGATCCACTTCGGGTCTGACGGATCGTGCTTCATCAGCTTGTGGTACAGCAGGTAGGCGATCGGCGCGCAACCAAGCGGTGCGCCGGGATGACCCGACTTGGCCTTTTCAACGGCGTCAACGGCGAGAAAGCGGAGGGCGTTGATGGAAAGCTGATCTATTTGTTCCTGCTTCAAATCCTGCTGTTCGCTCATTCTTTTCCTTTGCTCGGTGAAGAGACTCGGGTGCGCCTGGCGACGCTGAATCTCGATAATTTAGACGATCTACGACAGTGTACTAGCCCCGAGCGGCTCGCTGCATCTCTGCACCTTGCTCGTCTGCACCATGCTCGCTGCATCTTCACATTTTGCCGCCGCATCCTACACTTTTGTAGATGCCGGCGGCGGAACTACCGACACCTCAATATTTCTTCCCAGCCAACGCTCCTGCCCATCTTGTCCTGGCCACGCCAGCGTAAATATGATCTTGCCTGCCTGTTCCGGGGCGGTGGGAATATCTGTAAACGACCCCGGATACCCGACCGAACGCGCTTCCACCGATTGTGTCGTCATCCAGCTGTCAAACGTATAGACAACACGAAAATGCTGGCGGTCGACGATGCGAAGCGTATATCCGGAGAAGATAATTGCGATGGGACGGGTGACTTCGAAGATCTCGATATGGTTGGTAAAGGTACGCTTGCCCGCCGCGACGGCATAGCGCTCTTCCACAACTGAAATACGGTCGAACACGCGTCCATCCGCGGCCGATCGCAGCAGCTTCAGATACTCCGCATGCGCCCACACCAGCGGTTGCGCCGACCCAGCCGACCGCCCCAGATACATCCCCTTGGACGGGATATCGGCGTAGTCCCATATCTGTTCGGGCAACATCCCGCCCACCGAACTAAATTGCTCGATTGCTTTGATGAGCGCGGTATAGTCTTGTCCCGCCGCCAATTCATAGTGCGCACGCTCACCGGTCAGGATCGGCCATGCGCGACCCTGCCCCCAGCCGTCGTATGGCCCGCCATCTTTCTTCTGGCCATACCCATCATGGTTGTAGCGCCGCCAGCAGTCGCCAAACGGCGTCTCGATCTTCAGACTATGATCGACAACCTTCAGCGAATCGACGATCAGCGGGTCGTCGGCGCGGCGGATGCCGTACCGAACCAGCTCCAGAAAGCCTGCGTCGATCACCTCGCGGGCTTCGAAGTCGGCCTTCTCTCCCGGCTCGCGATTGTTGATATGGATGTAACCCGGAGGAAGCTGGGGATTGTAAAACGGCTCCCCCTCGCACGGAGGACGTATCCGCATGTAGTGGTATTTGACCTCTGGGAGCAGCACCCCTTCCGTCGTCGTGGTCCACTCATCCAGGTGCGATTCGATCCAGTCCGCATAGGATTCCAGATAGCTGCCCAGCTCCGTCGCCTGGCGGGAACGGGCAATGTCCGCCGCGCACACCAGCGCCGAGATCACAGCAGCCAGCGTCGATGGCGAATACCCCGCCGTCTCCTCCCACCGCTCCTGCTGCGTCACCGGAGCGTAACGAACCAGAAATGCCGCCGCGCGTTCGACAAACGGAAAGATATCGAACTCGCCCAACCCATTCATCTTCCACAGACGCCACGCCAGCATGATCGGAAACGCAACCTCATCCAGCTGAATGCCCGTCCAGTACGGTGTGCCGTCGATCCAGAAGTTCTGCGCGAAGCTGCCGTCGGTACGTTGCGTACACGCGAGATACACCAGGGCACGCATGGCAGTGTCCGTCCTGCCGCCTGCCAGCATGGCCGTAGCCGTCTGCACCATGTCGCGCGTCCACACCAGGTGATAGCCGCCCAGGTCCGTGTCGCCTTTTGAGGCGCCCCACGGAATCGACGCCGAAGCGATAAACGCGCCGGAATACGTCTTATCCTCATGCGTCAGCAGCACGTTATGGCTGATGCGCATCAGTCTGCCGCCATCCTTCGCCGCCGAAGAAATCTTCGGGGGCGAGATCGACCGCCCCCACTGCAGCAGAAAACGCTTCTGGTGTTCGCTGTATGGCGTTGCCAGCGTCTGCATCATCTGCGCGATCGCCGCATGGCTTCCGTCGCCAAACGAGATCGCGATGGTGAACTCACGATTCGCCGCAACATCGATCTCTCCCATCACGGCGATGTTGCCATTCAGCGCCTGGCCGAACTGCCAGGTCATCTTCATGTCGGAGCACAGGTCCTGGTAGCCGTCGCTGGTTCCCACGTATCCGCACGACGAGCGGCTGAACCCGCAGTCCGCTCCCATGGCCAGCATGATCTCGTCCTTCCACGCCAGCAGGCACCGCCGTCCCGCCACATCGATCGACCGCGCCGAGTTTCCCGCCCCACCTCCGTTCAGATGCGGCGCCAGCAGCGCATAGCACTTCAGCCGCGACAGAATCGCCTCGTCCCCGCTGATCTTCACATTCATCAAAACGACCGGATGGTGCGGATCGCTGATGAACTCCTTGGTCACCGTGTACCGCCCCTTCAGATCGCTGGCCGTAACTCGGACCGCAGGAGCGCTGCTGTCGATGTAGTGAAAGTCGTACGCGAGATCGCGCTTCTCTTCATGGAAGAACGTCTCGCCGTCCGAGAACAGCAGCTCCATGTCGCGCGTCTGCGGACGGTCGATCGTCGGATAATAAATTTCGTTCAAAGTCCCGTGCGAAACCGTAAACCAGACGCGGCTCGAAGCCGCATACGCAGTCGACACCGCGTCCTTCTCGCTCGAGGTCCAGCGTGGTTCTACTCCAGGGGCCCCGAATGCGGGGCCGTCATCTTCCAGCCAGCGATAGGCAGTGCTTAGATCAGTCATGGCAACCATTAGAGCGCAGAATTTCGAGGATGGTTACATTTCCGAGTAAATGAACGATGAATGCCCCAGCGCGCTGATCCAGGCGCGCTGATCCAGGTGCGCTGATCCAGGTGCGCTATGATCCAAGCGCGCTATGACGCTGGTGAGTTATGATTTTGCAGGCTGCGCTGGTCTTCCCCCAGATGAATCCCACATGCAGCCAGGTGCATCGCGCAGACCCGGCCCCGCATCGAACCAAAGACAAAGAACTTGTCGGTCAGGACGCTGCTGGCCGGCACAAACGAACGACAGGAGAAACTACCGTGGCCTACGAAGTCCCCCCTTTGCCCTACGATTACGCGGCGCTTGAGCCTCACATCGACGAAGCGACGATGAAACTGCACCACGACAAGCACCACCAGGCCTACGTCACCAATCTCAACGGCGCGGTGGAGAAACACCCCGATCTCGGCAAGAAATCGCCGGAGGAACTCCTCAAAGATCTCGCCAGCATCCCGGAGGACGTCCGCAAAGTGGTCCAGAACAACGGCGGCGGCCATGTCAACCACACCATGTTCTGGCAGATCATGAAGCCCAAGGGCGGCGGCGATCCGTCCGGAGACATCGCGGCCCAGATCAAGGCCGACTTCGGCGACTTCGAATCCTTCAAGAAGCTCTTCAACGAAACCACCGCCAAGCAGTTCGGCTCAGGCTGGGGCTGGCTTATCTTCGAAGGCGGCAAGCTGAAGATCGTCACCACCGCCAATCAGGATAATCCCATCTCGCAGGGCCACTACCCCATCCTCGGCAACGACGTCTGGGAGCACGCCTACTACCTCAAATACCAGAACAGGCGCCCCGACTACCTCGCCGCCTGGTGGAACACCGTCAACTGGGACGAGGTCAACAAGCGCTTCGTTACTGCCAAGAGCCACAAATAATCCATCCCGATCGCAGAACGACGGGGCCGCGTGAAGCGGCCCTTCTTTTTAACCAGCATTCTTATCGGTAAGAGTTCACGATTGAGACAAAACGACGCGAAGGCCTAGGTCGCTCGACCGCTACAGCCCATGCGACTCAATGAAAAAATGCAGCCATAAGGCATGGCCTTGGTCGCGACCGCAATCCACAACATGACTACCGCCTCGATCGCGGAAGATCAGGCAATGTTAATGCCGTGGTCCTCCGCCTGGCCAAAGACCGAAAGCAGGTTCGTCATCTTTAGCACATTGCGAAGCTGCTTACCAAGGTGAAGCAACTTGAACTCGCATCCCTCCTGCCGGGAAGATGCGTATAGTCGCACCAGCGTGCCAAGTCCCATACTGTCCACGTAGGTAAGTTCTGCTAAGTCAACGACTACCAGTTTTGTCTGAGGTAGTAGATGTTTCACCGCCTGGTAGAGTTCTTCGGAGGTGCCCAGCACCAATCGGCCGTGACATTTCACCACGGCGGTGTCCCCGTCACGTTCGATTTCAAAGGATAGAACTTTTTCGGATTGTTCAGGCATATGGGTTGCTCCGGGAAGATAACGAACGTTGGGTTTGAGTTCTTGACCCGAGAATTCTCGCATAGGTAACCCAAATGCAGGAACAAATTTGTGCAGTGGCGTGCGGAGATTTAGGAAGGAATACGACGGAACATTTACTAGTCGGCCCGCTTGCTGCTCGCTCGTGGGGGCTTCGGCTTGCTCTTGGCTTTGGCCTTGAGATTGAGATTGAGCGCCACTGCGGCGCGGATGAGATCTTTCAAGGCCGCCTCATCGACCTTCTCGCCTTCGTGGATGTCGATAGCGCGCCTGACATTCCCGTCGAGGCTGGAGTTGAATAGACCGGAAGGGTCCTCCAACGCAGCTCCCTTGGCAAATGTCATCTTGACGACGTTCTTGTGCGTCTCTCCCGTGCAGACGATGCCGCCGTGGGAGAAGACGGGAGTCCCCGGCGATGTCGGCTTCACCCACTTCCATTCTTCGACGATCTCAGGGTCTGCCTTGTGGATGATTGCGCGAACCTTCGCGAGCATCTTCCCGCGCCAGTCCCCAAGTTCGTTGATCTTCGCGTCGATGAATGCAGAGGCAGATTCCATGGGACGGTCCTTTCATGTACAGCTCCAACTCTCGCACCTAATTTAGCTGCGCTCAACGTAACCTGCAACTTCCGCAAACGTCCGGTAGGGGGTCAGTTTGAAGTGAATGACTAAAGTTTCCGAAAACGAGACTTCAGCGGCTTTACAGGGTTTTCTGCGGGGCTGAGACGTCGAGTTGTTTGTCCCGCATCAGCCAGTAGTGTGTTCGCGAGCATGCCGTAGTGATCATCCACCCCGTCATCATGAGCAGACCCAAGGTCACCCACCCAATCGAGGGATGTTCGCGCAATTCCTGGTCTCCCAGTAATCCGGGATAGACATGGTGTTGATATCTAGAAGCCAGAAACATAGCCAGTATCCAGCCGCCCAAGCCGGCACTCGCGGCGACGAGGAGAACCATCGTTGCCTTTCGGTATTCCCTGCCCATGATTGAGACCGCCAGGACGCAGATGCCCAATGCCATGCATACCGCCAACACGATTGGCTGCCCCCAGCAATAGACCGCCGCGGTGATCAGCCCCGCCAGAGCAAGTACAAGCTGGGTGACTCTGTCACGCAGACCGTATCGGATCGCCGTATACAGGAGCACCATCCAAAAGAAAGCGCCGGCTATGGGAAGCAAGTTGAGGTTTCCTGGCACTCCCCAAGTTCCCGGAGGCGCGTGCCGCAGATACGTGTCACGCAACACTGCCGCCAATTTACCCAAGATCCATAGTCCAGCGTAAGGCGCGACGACGAAGGCTAAGGACTACGCCAGGCAAGAGAAATTACAACTCGAACAAGCGAGAGCCAGAACCACAGGAGTCCTTTGTGCGGCTCAAGCTCCAGCAGGTCCCCCACCATCGATGCGGCCCGCTGTTTGTCCGTAAAGCGGACGACGATCCATTCAGCAATCGAAGAGCTATGCATGGTCTCCTCCGAGCAGATTCAATCCTTCGAGCAAGCTGTGATACGCCTGTTGTGCGCTGACGAGAGCGGATCGGCCTGCTTTGGTCACAGCGAAGTAGCGCTTTGGACGGCCGCCTCTCTGAGGTGTGGTGTCCCCCAGCCATGAGCGCACGATTCCCTTTTCCTGCATACGATCCAGGGTGGTGTAGAGTGCGCCGGGAGCGGGTTCGCGTCCAGTACAGGCTGCAATCTCGGACCGGATTGTAACGCCATAGGCATCGTCGTCGAGGCGCAGAATTGCCAGCAGGACGACTTGTTCGAATTCACCGAGCGAGGGTGGTCGAGTCATTATTACTGCAATGTAGTTTATTGTCACGAGAGCGTCAAGGTGAATCGACTTGGATTAGAAGAAGCCCTGGTTTTCGTTCCCGAGCGGTGCGAGGAGGTGTGTTATCGGCGAGCTGCACCATCGAAACGGTGTCATAGATAACTTTGGATGCCCTGGAGTTCAAACTGGCCGACAACCCAACATCGCCTCCTCCTCGCACTCCTACGACCTAAACAGCCGGCGGTGCTCGGTCAGGCGTTCGCCGGCGTGGCCTGCAGGCGACGCCAGAAGAAGTACGAGAGCCCCCAGAGCACGCTGGTGGTCGCCGACGGGGCCAACGCCGCCGGGCGATCGCCGATCGAGAGGTGCGCGATGAGCGCCGAGACGAGGTTGATGGCGAAGCCGGCGTAGGCCCACTCCTTGATCACGTAGATGACGCCCCGCGCGGGGACCATGGGGACGAGCAGTGCGGCCACGCCCGCCACCTTGGCCCACGAGAGCTCCACCCGAAAGTAGGCGGCGGGGAAGCCGAGGCGGGTGAACGCCTGCGCCGCTTGCGGCAGGACCAGCAGCTCGTAGTAGGCGGTGAAGATCATCTCCAGGCAGAAGAGCGCCGTGAAGATCCAGAAGCCGGCGACCAGCCCCCTGGAGGCATTTATCTTATTGGAGGCCGTCATCCTGCACCCCCGCCGAGCACCCGCTCCAGACCGTCGAAGAAGTGCTGCCAGCCGTACTTGGCGCCCCCATAAGCTTGCTGCTGATCAGGACGGAAGCCGGAATGCTCCATGCGAACGTGGGTGCCGCCCTCCGCGGGAGTCAACGTGAAGAGCACAACGGAGTCAAGCCCCAAAGAACTCCAACTATAGGAGAGCCGTTTTAAGGGATCGACGATCAGCACCTCACAGTCGATAACGCCATCCCAGTTCTGCACAGGATCGGACCGGAATTGGAACTTCTGCCCGACCACCGGTTCGAAGTCATTTTTCAGCAGCCATTGCGCGATGAGCGGGCTCTCGGTGAGCGCGCGCCACAGCTTTTCTGGCGGGTGGGTGAATACCCTCTCGATCACAAGGGTACGAGTACTCTCTGCTGGATTGGTCGTTGATTCTTGGCTCATGGCTCCATCCTTTCCAAAAGTGCTTCGAGACGGTCAAACCGGTCGCCCCAGAAGGCGCCGTAGTCACGCAGCCAGCCCACCATCGGCGCCAGCGCATCGGGCTGCGCGCGATAGTGAGTTTCGCGTCCCGCACGGCGATGCCGTACCAGCTTTGCCCTCTTCAGCACCGTCAGGTGCTTGGAGACAGCAGGCTGGGACACGCCCGCATAGCGAGTCAATGCGTGGACGGTCTGTTCGCCCTGCCGGCTCAGCTCCTCGAAGATAGCCCTGCGCGTCGGATCGGCAAGAGCACGGAACACGTGATTGGCATTGGCCGGCGTCACAGATAAAACCATAACCATTTGGTTATGGTTTGTCAAGAGAAACGTAACAGGATTCCAACGGCGGCCTTCGAGCGGTATCAACTCCTTCGATTGCGCAGCAGGCAGAGACACGAGATACAGATTCGTGACGTGCTTCGCCTAAACCCAGCCTGAAATTCTCCGTCCCCCGATGAGCGCACAATCGCCAATGCACTCATTCCCACTCCTCTCACTTGCAATACAGGCATCGATACAGCACTATGCTCGCTGGGAGAAAAATCCGGAGGCGGTGGTGAACCCAGGCAAACAAGAAAACCAATTTGAGATATCTCGACGCAAGTTCCTCAAAAACTCCGCCATCCTGGCCTCCAGCACCTTCCTGCCCAGCGCCTTACACGCTGAAACCGCTCCAATCGCCACTACCACGTCGGGCAAAGTCCGCGGCTTCGTCGACAGCGGCGTGAATGTCTTCAAGGGAATTCCCTACGGCGATGACACTGCGAAGCGCCGCTTTCAGCCGCCGGTAAAGCCTGCCGCGTGGACCGGTATTCGCGACGCGCTCGCCTTTGGACCGCAAGCGCCGCAACCGATCCATGCCCGCGACGGACGCTCTTCGTTCTCTCCGCTCGATGAAGAAAACCCCGTCAACAGCGAAGACTGTCTCCACCTGAACGTCTGGACGGCGGGCTTGCGCGACCATCGCAAGCGTCCCGTCATGGTCTACATCCACGGTGGGGCTTACTCGTCGAGCAGCAGCAACGGGCCCGTGTACGACGGCGTCAACCTCGTCCATCGCGGCGATGTGGTCGTCGTCACCATGAACCACCGCCTCAACCTCTTCGGCTACCTCTACCTGGCCAAACTTGCTCCACCCGCGCTCGCCGATCTCTTCGCCGACAGCGGCAATCTAGGCCAGCTCGACCTCGTGCTCGCGTTGGAATGGGTGCGCGACAACATCACCGAGTTCGGCGGCGATCCATCCCGCGTGCTCATCTTCGGACAGAGTGGCGGAGGTGCAAAGTGTGCCACGCTGATGGCGATGCCCGCGGCCAAGAACCTGTTTCACCGCGTCATCACCATGAGCGGCCAGCAGCTCACCGCCACTGTACCCGAGCACGCCACAGCCACCGCCGAAGCCGTCCTGACTGCGCTTGGCCTTACTCACGAGACCCTCGCCGACATTCGCGATCCCGGCAAGGTCTCGATGGACAAGCTCGTCGCCGCCATTCGCGCCGGTAAGTATTTTGGCCCAGTCCATGACGGCCGTACCTTGCCCAACGATCCGTTCGACCCCGTCGCGCCTGCAATCTCCGCCAACATCCCGATGATTCTCGGCAATGCCCACGATGAGACCCGTCTGCTCATCGGCGCAAGCTCGACTAAACTCTTTTCCCTCACATGGGAGCAGCTACCGGAAAATCTCGAACACTATCGACAGTTCCTCGGCACGCTCAAGACCGAAGACGTCATCGCCGACTACCGCAAGTGGTACCCCGCGTATTCGCCCAGCGATGTCTTCTTCGCCGTCACCACAGCCTTCCGCAGCTGGCACGGCATGGTCATCGAAAGCGAACGGCGAGTTGCCCAGAGCAGTGAAAAACCAGCCCAGCATGGTCCAACATGGGCTTATAACTTCGCATGGAAGTCACCGGTCGACGGCGGCAAGTGGGGCGCTCCGCACACCATGGACATACCCTTCGCCTTCGACAACACCAAAATCGCCGCACCGATGACGGGCGGCGGACCCGAAGCCCAGAAGCTCACCGACCAGCTCAGCGACACCTTCATCGCCTTCGCACGCACCGGCGACCCCAACAACAAATCGATCCCGAACTGGCCCCACTTCGACCTCGAACACCGCGCCACCATGATCTGGGACCTGCCGTCGCACGTGGTGGACGACCCACGCGGCGAAGAGCGGAGGCTGATCGAGCAGGCAGCCTACCTCCAGCCCGGCACCTGACCCTCTCGCAAAAATGAAGTAAAAAATAGGGAAAAATAAAGTTGGATAAAGTGGCATGTTTTTCGAAGTCGAAAAGTGTCCGTCAAAACACCACGATTTACCACGCAACCACCATGATTTCACCATCAAAAAACCGCGTTCTACACCCGCTTTTTCTCAAAACCCCCTGCAAAAACACACAATCGCCTCACAAAAAATTATTCTGACAATTAAAAAACAACGGCCAGATCCATAGGATCCGGCCGGGAAAAAAATTGGAACAGCTACTCGCCGCTGCCCTTGCGCGGACGCCGATTGGCCTGAAGCACCTTCTTGCGCATACGAAGGGACTTCGGCGTCACCTCGACGAGCTCATCGTCAGCGATGAATTCGATGCACTGCTCAAGCGTAAGTTGTTTGTATGGAACAAGCCGAACAGCATCGTCGGAACCGGAAGCGCGCATGTTGGAGAGCTTCTTCTCCCGAACGCAGTTGACGTCGAGATCATTATCACGCGAGTGCTCACCAACCACCATGCCCTCATAAACCTCAATGCCATCAGCCACAAAGAGGATGCCGCGATCTTGCAGCCCCTCAAGCGCATACGCAGTGGTGGTGCCCTGGCGATCGGAGATAAGAGCACCGGAGGCGCGCTGCGGAATCTCGCCCTGATAGGCGATGTAGCCGTCGAGGATCGAGTTCATGATGATGGTGCCACGAGTCTCGGTGAGCATCTCCGAGCGGAGACCGATGAGACCACGGCTGGGGATGCGAAACTCCATCCGCACGCGTCCCGAGCCGTGATTGATCATCTTTGTCATCTCGCCCTTTCTCGGTCCGAGACGCTCGATGACGGTGCCGACGAAGCTTTCAGGCACGTCGATGGAGAGATGTTCGACCGGCTCCATTACCTGGTCGTCGATCTTCTTGGTGACGATCTCGGGACGGCTGACCATCATCTCGAAACCCTCGCGGCGCATCATTTCGATGAGGATGCCGAGTTGCAGTTCGCCGCGGCCGAGCACCTTGAACGCATCCGGCGAACCGGTGTCCTGCATCTTGAGGGAGACGTTGGTGAGGAGTTCCTTGTCGAGGCGGTCGCGCAGGTTGCGCGAGGTGACGAACTTGCCCTCGCGTCCAGCGAAGGGGCCGTTGTTGACGTTGAACTGGATTGCGATCGTCGGCTCATCGATGGTGATGGGGGGAAGCGGTTGCGGATTTTCTACGTCACAGAAGCTCTCGCCGATGGTGATGCCGGGGATGCCAGCGATGGCCACAATATCACCGACCTGCGTCTCTTCGATATCGGTGCGCTTGAGGCCGGAGAAGCTGAAGAGCTTGGTGATCTTGTGCTTGGTAAAGGTGCCGTCGATCTTGGCGACGTTGTACTCCTGGCCTGTGCGCATGGTGCCGTTGAAGACGCGGCCGATGGCGAGACGGCCAAGGTAGTCGGAGTAGTCAAGGTTGGTGACGAGGATCTGGACTGCGCCCTCGGGCTCGCCCTTGGCGACGGGAATTGTGGTGATGATCTGCTCGAAGAGAGGCTGGAGATCGGTGCCGGGGATTGCCGGATCGGTGGTGGCGGTGCCAAGCTTGCCGTTGGTGTAGAGGACGGGGAAGTCAAGCACGGATTCGTCGGCGTCGAGGTCGATGAAGAGGTCGTAGACTTCGTTGAGGACCTCCTGCGGGCGGGCGTCGGGGCGGTCGATCTTGTTGATCACGACCATAGGAGTGAGGCCGGCTTCGAGGGCCTTCGAGAGAACATAGCGGGTCTGGGGTAGGGGGCCTTCGGAGGCGTCGACGAGGAGGACGACGCCGTCGACCATCTTGAGAGCGCGTTCGACCTCGCCGCCAAAGTCGGCGTGGCCGGGGGTGTCGACGATGTTGATCTTGTTGTCGTGGTAGTAGAGGGCGGTGTTCTTGGCGAGAATCGTGATGCCGCGCTCTTTTTCAAGGTCGTTCGAGTCCATGACGCGGTCGGTGACGGCTTCGTTGGAGCGGAAGGTGCCGCTCTGGCGCAGCATGGCGTCGACCAGGGTGGTCTTGCCATGATCGACGTGGGCGATGATGGCGATGTTGAAGATGGGCTTAACGGCGACTGCGGTTGAGTTGCTCACTGCTTTTTGTCCTGTCTGTGCGCTTAGGGATGTGCTTTTGGGGAAAGTGCGCGTCTCTTCTAGTTTAGCCTAGTTAGCTCCGCGCTGGCTGAAGAAGTGCGCGGGAATAGAAGAAGATACGGTGAATGAGGTTCGTAACACCTTGAAAATCAGCCGCACGATGAGAAGCGGGCGCAAACGCTAGAAAAAAAATGACGCCGGAGTCCCTGTGGACTCCGGCGTCGAAGCGAAAACAAAGGGGGTTAGAAGTAGATCTTGGCGCGTAGCAGGGTCTGACGCGCATTGGCTGCCGCAGTAATCTGACCAAAGGTGTTGACGGCGGGGTTGGAGATTACATTGTTTGCGTCGAATGTGACCGCGCTAATGCTTCCATTCGGATTGCTGAATTGAGTGTGGTTGAAGACGTTGTCGCTTTCCATACCGATCTGAAGCACGCGAACGCCGTCGCCTGAGAGCGCGAAGTTCTTGGCGAGGACGAGGTTGGTATTGTTGATTCCGGGGCCGTGGTAGCGGTTGCGAGATACGTTTCCGAAGCTGCCGATAGGCTCTGGTATGAAGCTCGCGCCCTGGAAATAGGTGGTTCTGTTTCCAAAGGGGCTTACGACACGAGGGTCGCTTCTCACAAGTGGTGCGATCTGCTGAGGCACATCCGGGCAAGCATAGAAGGACTGCGAGGAGGAGCAGTAGAGCGAACGCGAGGTGCCACCGGCGTAGGAGATGTCGAACGGAAATCCTGTCGCGAAGGTTGCGATGCCTGTGACCTGCCAACCGGAGAGCAGCATATTGACGGGCGAGAAGGTATTGCCGCCGTGCCTAAACGGCACCGTGTAGACGGGAGCGAAGACGAATCGGTGGCGCCCATCGAAGGAGGCGTTTCCGTAGTTGAGGCTGGTGTTGTACTGGTTATAGCCTCGACCGTTCGTGCCACCGAATCCGCTGCCCTCAAAGCTGGAGCCATTATCAAGCGAATGAGAGAGGGTGTAGCTGGCCTGAAGTTCGAGGCCATGGGTAAGACCCTTCTTGACGCTGGCCTGAAGCGCGTGGTAGCTCGAAGCTCCTTCGGTGGAGATGAGGCCGACGCTAGTCACGTCGTTGAAGTTGTGGAAGTTGGGATCCGCAAACCCGAACTGGGTGTGGGTGGGATAGTTTCTGCTCTGCTGACTGCTGAGGCCTATGCAGACGGGATCCGCCAGGCATGCGTCATGACCGGCTTGCGTGGTGGGGTTGCCCTCGAGGGTGATCTGATTATGGCGACCGAGTGTGCCGACATAGCTGATGGTTGCGACCGTCTGGGCAGGAAATTCACGTTCGATTGTAAGCTGAAAGTTCTCCGAGTACGGCGAGCGAAAGCCGGGTGCAGCCTGGCTGAGGCTGAGCGGCAGATATCTGCTGAAAGATGGGTTCGACCCGGCAACGGGAGGAACGAAGGGGAACTTGTTTGGCGAAATGCCTGCCGGGCCAGCTACATTCAGGTTCTGGTATGGGTTGGCGAAGCCTGGGTTGGTTGCTGTTCCATCGGCCGCGCCAGCCGAGTTGAGGCCGAAGGGCGGATCGTTCAGGTTCTGAAGGGACGACTCCTCTTCGGTCCGGTTGTAGTAGATTCCATAGCCACCGGAGATGGAGAGCTTCTTGCTGTCTCCGGCCGATAAGAAACCGAGTGAGGGCGCATAGACGAAGCCGAAACGAGGGCCAAAGTCTCCGTAGCGCGTGACTGCACCGCTCGCGTTGTTGCAGCCGGGATCGCCTGGGTAGTTGACGCCCTTGGGGGCCTGCGGGAAGACGTTCGATTGCTGGCCGGGAAGATAGCAGGTGACCCCGATGCCACCGTGCTGTGTGTTGTGCAGCGCAGTGTCGATCTGATAGCCGAGACCATACGACAGGGTGAGCTTGTCGGTAGCCTTCCAAGTATCTTGCGCGTAGAGGTAATTGAGGAAAGCGTAAGCCTCAATGACCGAGCCTGAGCCTTGCGAATAGGTTGCGGGGCTGCCGAGCAGGAAGTCGAGGCCGGCGCTTCCGGAGGTGTCCACATTGGCGCTGGTCGTGAAGCTGTACGATCCATTGTTACGGGCGGAGAAGGGGTTGTGGACGTTGAACCGGCGGCCATCGTAGCCGAACTTCAGGGTATGGTGACCTATGGTCTTCGAGAAGTTGTCGTCCAACTGATAGACCTGATCGATGCGAGGCTGAGGACCGTTAGTGCTGAAGCCAAGCGTGAAGAGGCCGGCAACGGCGATGGTCGGAACGCTCGCCGCCGCCTGATTCTGCGGACTGATGGCGAAGCCGAGACTGGAGGGTTGCACAACGTTCTGCGGTTCGACGGTGTCGAAGTTGAAACGTGTGTAGTGGATCTCAAAATCGTTGATCGCCGTGGCGCTCAACTGGCGCACATACCCTGTAGAGAATTGTTGGATGATAGTCGAGCTTTTATCGCCAAAGCCGGGCACAGTCGCGCCGGTAAAGGGAAGTGTTTCGGTCTGGGCGTTCTTCTGGTAAATGCCCACGAAGTAGAACTGGTCTTTGGTAGTCGGATTGAAGTCGCCGCGACCAATGTACTGGTCCGAGGTGAGAGGTATCGTCGGAGTAAAGGTGTAGCCGTTCGAGCCTGAATTTGCCTGAGGAATGGAGGTTTGAAGGAAGTTGGCGGAGATTGGGTTGAAGGCCGAGATGGGAAGTTGGCCATTCAAGCCATTCGGCCCGAAACATTGTGCAAAGGTCTGAACTCCCGCAGTGCAGCCTGGGATGTTGAGGGTCGCCGGAATGACGTTATTTGTGAAGGTTGTGCCGGAGAAGTTGCCCGCCCGTTGGGCAGCGGAGAGAACGTTGACGTTGCCGCCAGCTTCGGGAGTGACCTGTCGGGTACCTTGGTAGGCGCCGAAGAAGAAGAGCTTATCGCGGAGGATGGGTCCGCCGAGGGTACCGCCGAAGATGTTCTGATGAAATAGCGGAACCAGCTTCTGGCCGGTTGTGCGGTTAATCTGGAAGTAATTCGCGGTGTTGAGAAAGGTGTCGCGATAGAACTCAAAGACGTCGCCGTGAAACCGGTTGGTGCCTTGCTTGATGGCGGTGCTGACGACGGCTCCGGAGTTGCGGTCGTACTCGGCGTTGAGAGGGCCGGTGACGAGGTTGAACTGCTGGAGGGCGTCGATGTTCGGGCTGAGGGCGACGCTGTTCAGGGGAAGGTCATTCGAATCAGCACCGTTGATGAGATAGCTGGACTGCTGGGTCTGGGATCCATTGACTGAGAACAGGCCAAAGCGGTCGTCCGAAGACTGTACGCCGGGAAGAATCAGTTCGAGTTGAGTGAAAGCGCGTCCGATCAGGGGAAGCTCAGTGATCTGATGGGAATCGACGATGTTGTTCAACTGGATGTCGGTGAGATTGACCTGCACGGCGTCGGCTTCAACGGAGACCGTGTCGCTCGCACTTCCGATCTCAAGACGAACCGGCTCTACGTATTCCTGATCGATGTTGAGCTTAATGCCGGTGGCGCTGAACCCCTTAAACCCTGTACTGCTGGCCGAAATCGAGTAGGTGCCGATCGGCAACTGATTGAAGACATAGGTCCCATCACTGGAGGAGACGGTCGTGAACTTGACGCCTGTGTCCTGATTGGTTGCTACCACGGTAATCTTGCCGAGAACGGCGCCGGTGGGATCGGTGACGGTTCCTTTGATGCGCCCGTTTACGTCGACGGCGAAGGCGGTTTGGGGGCGCAAAAGAGAAAAACATCCTACCAACAGCAGAAGGAGAGAAGTCTTGCGGAGAAACATTTTCATGGGAATTTGCCTCACTCGGATATGAAAAACAAGGAACCACACTGTCGACTGCAAAGCGCTCATTTATTTGCCGCCCTTGGTGCTGGCATCAAGATTCATTGTCTTGACAAAATCGTGACATTGCCGTGAAGAGATCTCATGCATGCCCTGCTGTTTGATTGGTATTCGAGATATCAGAAAGCACGTAAAGGGCCAATCGAGAACCGCCCATTTTCCGCAGTTCTGCCCTCACCGGCAAACTAAAATTCATATAATTTTGATCGGCGGTTTCCGATTTTATAGATTTAGTTTTTTGAAGATGCGCTCGGGGATGTTGCGGATGACGAACATGATGGGCTGCCACTGGAATGGAACGTAGAGCACGTCCTTGCGCTTGTCGATCGCACTGACAATCGATTCGGCGACAGAATCGACATCGGCAAACTTCTCGCTTTTGGGCATGGCGGCGGTCATCGCGGTGCGCGTGGGGCCGGGTTTGATGCTGAGGACAGTTACGCCCTCGCGGTCGACGCGGTTTCTCAGGCCCTCGAGAAAAGCGGAGAGGCCGGCCTTTGAGGAGCCGTAAAGGTAATTTGACTTGCGGCCGCGATCGCCGGCCACCGAGGAGATGACGGCGAGCGTGCCGGCGTGGCGCTGGACGCAGAAGTTCGCCAGCCACGTGAGGAGCGAGACCGGGGCCATGAAGTTTGTGTAGAGAATCTGCGCGGCGGCGTTGAAATCCTGCTCCGCTTCGGCTTGGTCGCCGAGGATACCGTGGGCGAGGTAGGCGATGTCCATGCCGGTGAGCGAGTTGACGGCGTGAGCGAGCAGTTGCGGGTGCTTGTCGGTGTCGTCGAGGTCGGCGACGGCGGTGTCGACATAGCTGGCACCGCGGATTTTGAGATCGGCAGCGACGGCGGCGAGTTTTTCGGCGTTTCGAGCAACGAGGAAGAGGCTCGCGCCCCGCGACGCCCAGATGCGGCATGTAGCTTCTGCGATGCCGGAGGTGGCGCCGAGGACGAGGATCTTGCGCGGAGACTGAATTGGTCTATCGGTGGTCTGTTGTGGGGTGCTCATAAGCTCGGTCTGTCCGGTCTATAAATTGGGGGTGACGCGCTCCCAGAAGCTGGAGGTGAGCATGGGGTCGCGGTGGCGCGCGAACTGCTCCCACTGCGGATAGAAGGCCTGGAACTGCGGAGCTGTCATCGCCGCGTCCTTAGCCGGATAGAGACGGCCGCCGAACTCGAGGGTCATGTCGGCGAGACGCGCAAAGAGTGGGAAGCTCTTGTCGGGTTTGATCGGGAAATCAAGGGCTAAGGTGAGGCCGGGCTTGGGAAAGCTCATCATGCCGGGAGATGGCACGTCGCCGAACGCCTTGAGAACAGCAAGGAAGCTGGCGAGGCCAGATTTAGCGACCTCGTGCAGGATGGCGATGGTGCCCTCTTTCGCGTGCTCCCAGGGGATGACGTATTGGAACTGGAGGAGGCCGCGCTTGCCGTACATGCGGTTCCAATGGAGGACCTTGTCGAGCGGATAGAAGAAGGGCTCGTAGTCCTGCTGCGAGACGACGCGTTTGTGGATCTGCTTGTGGAAGTAAGCGGTGTTGAAGAGGCTGACGCTGAGGTGGTTGAGGGCGAAGCCAGGAGCGTCGAAGGGGAAGACGAGCTTTGGTTTGGGCGAGGATTTAAGCTCGCCTCTTCTCGTCGAATGGTCGCCCTGCATGAAGATGCCGCGAGCGAAGTTGCGGCCGGTGGAGGTGACATCGACCCAACTGACGGTGTATTCGATGTCCCTGCTCTGATTGGTGAGGTCGAGGAATTCATCGATTCCGTGGAACTGAATTCCCTCGTAGTCGATCAAGCGGGAGACGATGGGCTTGAGGCGCAGCGTCGCCCAGGTGATGAGGCCGGTGAGGCCGAGACCGCCGATGGTTGCGGCGTAGAGGTCGGGGTTTTCTGTCCGGGTGCAGAGTTTGCGTGAACCATCGGAGCGGACGAGTTCGAACTGGGTAATGTGCCGACCGAAGGTTCCTGCGACATGGTGATTCTTACCGTGGATATCGTTGGCTATTGCTCCGCCCAGGGTTACATATTTTGTACCGGGCGATACCGGGAGAAAAAAACCACGTGGAACGGCGAAATCGAGGATTTGCGCGAGGGTGACGCCAGCTTCGGCGGTGAGCAGGCCGGTCTCGGGCTCGAAATCGATGAGGCGATCCATGCCGGTGGTGACGAGGAGGTTGCCGTCTTTGAGAAGACAGACATCGCCATAGCTGCGGCCCAAGCCGACGGGAAGCGCGCCGTTATGGAGACCGGCAGTGACGGCGGGAAAATCGCTCTGCCAATGCAGCGGCAGAATCTTTGCGCCGTAGGTGGGATAGCGGCCCCAGGATTCGAAAGGGGGCGCGCCCGTCGGCTGCTCCTCGGCGGCACGAAGGGTGAGCTGGGGCGTTGTGGGTGTGGCCGTTGGCATAGTTTTAGGATAGACGATTGCGATGCGGCAACTGTTAACTGTTACTGACAGTTCATTTTCAGTCTGGAGATTGTTGTGCGGCCCACACTTGTTTGCGCTCCGCCAGCAGATCGCGCAGGTTGAGCGACGGCGTGTCTTCGGGAAGGGTTTCGAGGACAGCGAACTCGAAGGACCCCTCGCCGTACGTGTTCCATTCCGACTGTATCTCCTTATTGCGATGCAGGCTTTGACGAAGCTGGAAAAATTGGCTGTTCTGTGCCGCGTCCAGGTTAGGCGAGGAGTCGATCCAGTTCCGTCCCGTGGCGCGGCAGCGCAGAGCGTAGATGCCCGGTGATGGTTTGCGCTCTTTGAACTGGCGAGCGGCTTCTTTCCTCTCTGCTTTAGCGATCATGATTTCCTCCGTTTGCTATGCGGTGCAAAAAAGAAGAGGCGCGACCGAAGGCGCGCCTCTTCTCTGATGCGGCTCTACTTTATGCTGCACTCTTCGCGCGGTTCTTGGCGTGCTGATCGGCGGCACTCTTCAAAGCCGCCTTAGCCTGAACGGCAAGGGCAGCAAAGCCGGAGGCGTCGTTGGCGGCGATGTCGGCGAGGATCTTGCGATCGAGGCTGTTGCCGGCGAGTTTGAGGCCGTTGATGAAGGTCGAGTAGCTCATGCCGTTGTTGCGGCAGGCCGCGTTGATACGGACGATCCAGAGGGCGCGGTACTGGCGCTTCTTCTGTTTGCGGCCGGTGTAGGCGAACTTGAGCGAACGCTCGACGGCCTCCTGAGCGGCCTGGTAGAGCTTGGATTTAGTGAGGAAGTAACCACTCGCGCGCTTGAGGATCTTTTTGCGGCGGTCGTTGCGTTTTGTACTCCGTTTGACACGGGGCATCGTGCTTCTCCTTTTGCGTACTTCGTTTAAGCGGCTGGAGGCAAGGTGGCCTCTTCACTCGCTAGGCAACTTCAAGTCTCGGTGGAATCTCTATCGTGATTCCAGGGGCCGTGAACGCTTTGACTGGCCCTTTGCTCGGCTTGCTAAATCAGCTTGCGCGGGCGGCTCGACTTGAAAAACTCATGCTTCCCTGCCTGAAAATCAAGCGTAAGGAAGCATCCGTGCGACTTTGGCATGATCCGCATCAGAGACCAGAACCTGACCGCCGAGGTGGCGCTTGGTCTTGGTGGCCTTTGAGGTGAGGATATGGCGCATCTTCGACTGGCCGCGCTTGAACTTGCCCGTGCCTGTCTTATGGAAGCGCTTGGCCGCGCCGCTGTGTGTCTTCAACTTTGGCATGTGTGTTCCTGACTGTTTCTGGACAACTTACTGAGTATATACGAAGTCGACCATTCGCTCGACTTTAGCGCTCCTGAATGAGTAATGACCTCAAACATTTTCTTTCCTGAACATGAAAATGACCCTCCGAAGAGGGTCATTGGCTTGGCTCTGGCGAGCATTCTTTTTCTAAGATATCTGTCCTGGTCTTTCCAGGGTTGGGGGGGCCGCGTGTCGTTTAACCCTTGGGGCCTACAGTGCCACCGCCGGTGGAGCCGCCGGTCGAACCGCCGGTCGAACCCCCAGTCGAGCCGCCCGTCGTGCCGCCGGTGCCGCAGTAGCCGCCGCCGTTGCCTTTACCACGGTCGCAGTTGTTGCCCTTACCCGAGTCTTGGCCATTCTGGTTGCACTCGCGGTGGGACTCCGCGATGACGTTCTGGAACCAGCCAATGAGAGACCAGTGGCTTGCCTCGCTGCTGCTGTTACTGCTGTGTTCACTAGCAAATGCCGAAGTGGTTAGCAGGGAGAATCCAAGGACGGAGGCAGTCAACAATCGATTTAGTTTCAAAATTTACCTCGTAAATGACCCTCCGAAGAGGGTCATTTGGCTTAGCTCTGGCGAGCATTCTCTTTCTAAGATATCTGTCCTGGTCTTTCCAGGGTTGGGAGGGCTGCGGTCGTGTTCTTAGCCCTTGGGACCTACAGTACCGCCACCACTGGTCGAGCCGCCACCGCTGGTCGAGCCGCCACCACTGGTCGAGCCGCCGCCGCTGGAACTGCCACCGGTCGAGCCGCCATGATCGCAATCGTGGCCCCTGTCGCGGTCATGGTGGTCGCAATCCTTTTCCTTATCCTTTTCTCCATCGTTATGATTGCACCAGCCGAACCAGGACCACGAATGACTACTACTATCGTGATCGCAGGCAAATGCTGAGGTTGAGGTCGTGAGCAGTGAAATTCCAACAATCGATACAGCAATCAGACGATTTAACTTCATGTGGGTCACCTCTGGACTAACCTTTCGTAACTTACAAAGGGGAGAATATCAATGGTTACGGGTTACGGCAGTAACACTTTTGGGGGAGGCTGCTTAGTCCTCTCCTTGCCACACCATGGACGCGAAACCGGGAAGGCGTTGAGGGGCCGAAGGGGCCTCGTACCATGCGGGATTCAGGGCCGTTTCGGGGCCATCAATCGTGCTATACTTAAGACACGGAACGTCAGGCTGAAAAGTGTGTAAAGCGCTGGAACAGCGCGGGTTTCGCGGATTGCGCCTACACGCGACAGGCTGAGAATCCTGCAAATTCAGCAACCGCTGAACGGAGATACATGGCATCGACTGCAATCCCTACCGAAGGCGCTCTTTTAGAGCTTGAAGCTGGCAGAATCAAGGACGCTCCCACCAGGAAAAAAGAGGGTGGGGGCTACTCGGCCGAGAACATTACCGTTCTCGAGGGTTTGGCGGCGGTTCGGCTGCGCCCCGCCATGTATATCGGCTCGACCGGCGAGATGGGGCTGCATCACCTGGTCTATGAGGTCGTCGATAATTCGGTCGACGAGGCCCTGGGCGGCCACGCGACGAAGATCGATGTGACGATTCACGTCGACAACTCGATTACCGTGGTCGACGACGGCCGTGGAATTCCTGTCGACGACAAGGTCATCAACGGCGAAAAGATGCCAGCGGTGCAGGTCGTGCTGACGATGCTTCACGCCGGCGGAAAGTTCGACGCGTCGAACTACAAGGTCTCGGGCGGCCTGCACGGCGTAGGCGTGAGCTGCGTGAATGCGCTGAGCGAAGAGTTCGACGTCGAGATATGGCGCGATGGTCACGCGTGGGAGCAGGATTACGCCAAGGGCGCCCCAACCAGCAAGCTGAAGAAGATGGGCGCTTCGACGCGCAAGGGAACCAAGGTTCATTTCCTGCCTGACAAAACGATCTTCACTGTAACGGAGTTCAACTACGACACGCTGGCACAGCGGCTGCGCGAACTCGCGTTCCTGAATAAGGGGCTCGAGATCCATCTGACCGACCAGCGCACGACAGACGCTAAGACCGGCGAATACAAGCACCAGGAGTTCAAGTACATCGGCGGCATTGGCGAGTTCATCAAGCATCTGAACAAAGGCAAGCAGGTGCTGCTCGACAAGCCAATCTACATGGAGGCCGAGCGTGATGGCGTGGCCATGGAGATTGCGCTGCAGTACAACGACGCTTACTCCGAAACCGTGTTCACCTTTGCCAACAACATCAACACAGTGGATGGCGGAACCCATCTCTCGGGCTTCAAGACGGCGCTCACCCGAACGATCAACGCGGCGGGGCAGTCGCTCGGACTATTCAAGGATGTGAAGGAAAACCTGAGCGGCGATGACGTGCGCGAGGGTCTCGTCGTCGTCATCAGCGTGAAGTTGTCGCAGCCGCAGTTTGAAGGGCAGACCAAGGGCAAGCTGAACTCCGACATCGCCGGAACCGTGCAGGCGTTCGTGAATGAGCGGCTCGGCGGATTTCTCGAGCAGAACCCTTCGGTCGCGAAGAAGATCATCAATAAAGCCATTGACGCAGCACGGGCTCGTGAAGCTGCGCGCAAAGCTCGCGACCTCACTCGGCGCAAGGGTGCGCTCGATGGTGGTGGCTTGCCGGGCAAGCTGGCCGACTGCAGCGAGCGCGAACCGGACCGCTGCGAGCTGTATCTCGTCGAGGGAGAATCGGCAGGCGGGACGGCCAAGCAGGGCCGCGACCGCAAGTTTCAGGCAATCCTTCCGCTGAAGGGAAAGATTCTCAACGTCGAGAAAGCCCGCTACGACAAGATGCTGGGCCACGAAGAGATTCGCGCCATGATCACCGCCCTCGGCTGCGGCATCGGCAAGGACGACTTCGATGCCACCAAGCTGCGCTACGGCAAGCTGATCCTGATGACCGATGCCGACGTCGACGGATCGCACATCCGCACGCTGCTGCTGACGTTCTTCTTCCGCCACATGACGGAGCTGATCAAGCGCGGCCACGTGTACATCGCACAGCCGCCGCTCTATCGCATCAAGAAGGGCAAGTTCGAGCAGTACATCAAGGACGATCGCGAGTATGTCAGCGTGATGGTGAAGCGCGCCTCCGACGGCATGGTGATCCGTTATGGCGACGGCGGCGCGAAGCTCGAAGGCGCGGCACTGACAAAGTATATGGGGCAGTTGAACGACTACCTCGGCTTCTTCGACAAGGTGCAGAAGCGGCTGCGCAACGAGGAAGTAACCCAAGCGTTCGCGGAGCTGTTCGCTCAAGAGGGCAAGGACTCGGCGCGGCGTGTTGATTTTGAATCGCCCGCTAAATTGGAGAAGATGCGCCAGCGGCTGGCGGGAATGCAGAAGACCTACCAGTTCAAGAACGTCGGAGATGTGGTGCTGGACGAGGAGCACAAGAGCTACTCGGTGAGCTACACCGACGCGCAGGGCGCGGTGCGGACGATCGACTGGGCGCTGGCTTCGGCCCCGGAGAGCCGCCAGATGCTGGCCAAGCATGCGCAGATCAAAGAGCAGCTCGTCGCTCCCTTCCTGATTGAGTATGCGACCAAAACCAAGGCCGAAGCAGCCGCCGAAGCCGCGGAAGAGGCTGAGGAGATCGCCTCAGAAGAGGGCGTTGCGGAGATCGCTGCGGCCCCCGGAACGGTTGCCGAGACAAAGGCGGCGAAACGCTCCAGCAAGGCTGCACAAGACCCAGTAGAGAAGAAGACGGCGCGCGAGGTCTTTGAATACGTCATCGAACAGGGCCGCAAAGAATACCAGGTGCAGCGCTACAAGGGCCTGGGTGAGATGACCGCGCCACAACTGTGGGAGACGACGATGGATCCGGAGCGGCGCACGCTGCTGCAGGTGAAGCTCGAAGACATCGCGGCTTGTGAGGAGATATTTACGACTCTGATGGGCGAGGACGTTGAGAGCCGACGAAAGTTCATCGAAGAGAATGCGCTCGATGTGAAGAACCTGGATATCTAGTTCGGGTTTCCAGAACAAGTTTTTAGGGCTCGGCCTCTTTGGCCGGGCTTTCTTTTTGGTGCTGGATTCGTGCACACTCAAAAGATGGTGCGTGTCGGTGTGGATGAAAATCTTGCTCAGGAGTTGCTGGTCGATTTCCCGCGCGAGGCGGAGATTGTGCGGATACCCCGTCAGCCCACGGGAGTTCAGAACGTCGACTTCTGGATCATTCCATTTGCTCGGAGAAGCGCAGAGCAGACCTTTCAGCATCTGCGCGGCGTGAAAGTCGTGCAGTCCATGATGGCAGGCGTGGACTGGATTACACCGTGGCTGCCGAAGGACATTGTCCTTTGCGATGGCCGCGGACTCCACGACATCTCGGCGTCGGAGTGGGCCCTGACGGCGATTCTGACCTCGCTGAAAAAGTTTCCCTACTATCGCGATATGCAGCTGCGCCAGGAGTGGAAGGGACAGGCGTCGGTGCCCGATGGATTCATGAAGGTGGGCGGACCGCAGATTGGGCAGTACGCGGTTTTGGGGGATGATCTGGCAGGCAAAACAGTGCTGATCATCGGGTATGGATCAATCGGGGCCGCTATCGAGGCTCGACTCGCACCCTTTGGCGTGAAAATTGTTCGCCTGGCAAGAAGTGCGCGCAAGGAGCCCGAGGTTTCTGCTATAAGCGAATTGCGGAGGCTGTTGCCGGAGGCCGATGTCGTCGTGGCCATCGTGCCGTTGACGGCAGAGACGCACGGTCTGATTGGAGCGGCGGAGATCGGGCTGATGAAACCGGGCGCGCTACTGGTAAATGCGGCGCGAGGCCCCGTGGTCGTGACCGAAGCGCTCGTGGAGGCGCTGCGGCAGCACCGAATACGGGCGGTCCTCGATGTCACCGACCCGGAGCCGCTGCCTGCAGGGCATCCGCTGTGGTCAGCGCCCAACTGCATGATCACCCCGCATGTGGGTGGTTCAACGCCCGAGTTCATCCATCGGGCATTTCGGTTTGGGGCACGACAGGTGCGGCGGTTGATCGCAGGGGAAGAGCTGGAAAACGTCGTCACGGACGCCGGCTACTGATCTTCTCAAAAACGGTGCCGGCAGCTATTTCAGCGGACTCAAGCACGCCTAAATAAGATTGAGCTCTTCGTCATCCTCCTCTTCATCATCGTCTAGATCATCGTCGTCATCGTCCTCGTATTCCTCGTCGTCTTCTTCCTCGTCATCATCCTCTTCGCCGTCGTCATCCTCGTATTCCCCGTCATCGTCTTCGTCGTCGAGGTCGTCCTCGTCCTCATCTTCCTCCTTGTCATCCTCGTCATCGAGGTCGACACGTCTGATCGCGGCGCTGAGGGTTTCGCCGTCGGCATATTCAAAATGGTCGATGGAGTCCAAGGGGAGCGCGTGGGCCAGACCCAGGGTGAGGAAGCTTGCGTCAAAGTTGATGGATTGTGTGTCGGGCGCCATGAAGATGTTCTCCTGTTGAAAAAATACGTATTGGGATAGATGCAGCAGACGGAAAAAAGTGAGTGTGAAAATTTGATTTTGCGTGATTTAGAAGCTGAGGGGTATCTGGCGCTTTTCCTCGTACATTACGCTGGTCGCCAGCGCCGGACCCGTACCGCCGCCCATGGCCGGCAAGAGTGTCCGAGGGGAAGGATAGCGCTGCGAATGGCATTGCTGGCGACATGCATCAGCCCTCTGCGAAGGGTTGGAGCTGCTTCTCCGTAGGCGGCCGCGTGACAAGGCTGACAAAGGTCAGGCAGAGGAGCGAAGCCAGAAGCGCAGGAAGGATGGCGTCCCTGGAGGCGATTGCCTCGGGCAGGTAGGTTTTGATGAACTGCGTGTCCCAGAAGACCGTGACGAAGGTGCCGGCGGCGATGCTCGAGACGGCTGCGGCAGCGGTGGCGCGCCTCCAGAAGAAAGCAGCGAGGATAACCGGCGTCAACGCTGCGGAGTAAATAGTGTAGGCGTAGAGAGCTTTTTGCAGCACGGAGTGGGTCCCCAGAGATTGGTACAGCGACCAGCAGCCCAGGAGGACAACCAGAATGCGGCTGACGAGGAGAATGTTCCTGTTCGAAGCTTCGGGTTTCACGTACCGAACGTAGACATCGTTGATGAGATTGGTGGCGGGAGAAAAGAGGAAGTTATTTGCGGTGGAGATCACCTTCGCGAAGATCGCGCCGACCATCATGGCGCCCAACAGGTGCGGAAGAGCGTGGAGCGCGGTGAAGGCGAGAATCTCGCGAGGATTTTCACTGACCTCGCCCGAGGGGAAGAGCGAGGAGCCGACCACGGCGAGGGCAACGATGACCGTCTCCAGGGTGAGAATGCCAATAAACCAGCCGACAACAGCGCGTGTGGCATCCTTCTCAGATCTAGCGGAGAAGAACTTCTGATACATCGACTGGTTGCCTAGCATCAGTAGGCAGGTGGGAAGGAAGAGTTCGAGCGCGCGAGTGGCGGTGAAATCGCCGAACACCTGAAAATGCGTGGCGGGAAGCGAAGCAACGATGGTAGACCAGCCGCCAGCGATGTGCGCGAGGACGGGGAGCGCGACGATAAGCGTAACGGTGGCGAGCAGGCCGATGGCGAGATCCATGTAGGCAACCGAGCTCATGCCAGCGATGGCGGTGAAGACGATGACGAAGGCGGCGATGATCTCCTGGCCGTGGCGCGCGGTAACCGAAGGGAAGATGAGGTGCAGGATGTCGCCGCCACCGATGAACTGGTAGCTGGTGATGGCGGTGTAGGCGAAGAGGACGGCTATCACACCGAGGACGCGCGCGGTCTGGTTATAACGAGCTTCGAGCAGATCAGGAATAGTGAACTGGGCGAACTTTCGCGCGCGGGGGGCGATGAAATAGATGAGCACGAGGCCGGCCCAACCGCCTGCGGCCTGCCAAAGAGCAGGAAAGCCATGTTTATAGGCGTTTTCCGCACCAGCGAGGAGCGAACCGGAGCCGATCCATGAGCTAAGAAGGGTGAAGATGAGGACGATGGCAGGAAGTGACCGGCCGGCGACAAGGTAGTCAGCTTTGGTTTTTACCTTGGAAACGCGACCCAGCGAGACCGCAAGGAGAGTGAGAACGATGAGGCCAAGAACGATCGCGTAGAGATTCATTTAGGTTTGGGAACAAGTGTACCGTCTTCTCCGGTCCGTCGAACTACTCTTGATCATTGACTGCGACGAGGCGATCCAGAGACGGCCAGCCGAAGGCTAGTTCCTGGAGATCGGCTCCGCCAATGTTTATGACCTTTCGAGCGATCTGCACCGCTCCGAGACGCTCGTAGAACGGCACAGATGGATTTTGCTCGAGCACCCAGACGAGCATGCTCGTGAATCCCTTAGTCTGCAAAGCCGAGGCTAACGTCAGACTCAATGTTCGGCCTACGCCATGCCTTTGCCGCTCATGCAGCAGGTAGATAGCATAGAGCTCTGCATCATAGTCATCGATTTTTTCCCGAATCTCTCCTCCCGTCGCAAACCCGAATACCCCTGTTTCATCTTCCGCTACAAAAATGGAGGAGCTGTCAGCCAGCATCTGCTCCTGCCATCTTTGAGTTCGTTCTTCTTTGTTCAAGGAGGTCAGGAAGACGTCGGAGACGATACCAGCGTAAGTCGTCCTCCAGCTTTCGACTTGTACGTGTGCGATGGCGGCAGCGTCTTCGATTTTGGCTTGTCTGATCATGAGTTTCATAAAATTGCTTCCGTCACTGTCGACTGCGCGATGACTGCGAGCCGCCGATCTGTGGAGCGAGCAGTGAAGCTACCAGACCTTACAGGCTGGCGCGTGCACCATGGGTTGACCGGCCTTGCAACTGAAAGCGTGCTGGAACTCGGGCATATTAGACACCACGCCGTTGATGCGCGCGAAGCCAGGCGAATGAGGATTGGTGACGGCACTGACGCGCAGGTTCTCGGGCCGCTCGTTCTCGCACGCCCACTGCGCCATGCCGACAAAGAAGCGCTGGTCCGGAGTAAAGCCATCCGCGTTCGCCAACTTCTGCCCCTCGGTCTGCTTCTTCCACCCAATATAGGCCAGCAGCGTTCCGCCCAGATCGGCGACGTCTTCTCCGCTGGTCAACTTGGAGTTGATGGGTATGTCGTCGACGATGATGAACTGCGCATACTGGTCGCGGACACAGTTGATGCGGTCTTCGAAGCCCTTGGCGTCAGCCGGCGTCCACCAGTCGCGGAGGTTACCCTTGGAGTCGAACTGCCGCCCTTCATCGTCGAAGGCATGGGTGAGTTCGTGGCCAATCGTCGCGCCGGTGTTGCCATAGTTCGGCGCATCGTCGAGCTTCGGATCATACAGCGGCGGCTGCAGGACGCCCGCGGGGAAGTTGATGTCGTTCATCTGCGGATTGAAGTAGGCATTAACCGTAGGCGGCGTCATGCCCCATTCGGTGAGATCGACCGGCTTGCCGAGCTTGTTCCACCGGCGCGCATCTTCAAAACGATACGAGCGGGACGTGTTGCCGAAGTAGTCATCGGACTTCACCTCGAGCGCCGTGTAGTCGCGCCAGTGGTCGGGGTAGCCGATCTTGTTGCGGATGACGTGCAGCTTGCGCAGAGCCTCCTGTTTGGTCTCTGGGCTCATCCAGTCGAGATTCTCGATCTCGTGCCGCATCGCAGTCTCGATCTGTTCACTCATGAGTTGCGTCTTTGCCTTGGTGTCGGCGGTGAACGTACGTTTGACGAACTCCTGCCCAAGCGCTTCGCCAAGATTGCGATCGACGGCGCGAGTGCAGGTCTTCCAGCGCGGCGGCATGGAAGGAACCCCGCGCAACGTCTTTGAGTAGAAGTCGAAGTCAGCCTGTTCAAAGGGGTGCGCGAGAAAGGGCGCCGCGGATGTGAGGAAGTGGAAGCGCAGGTAGCCACGCAAGGCCTCGACAGGCTCTGCGGTGAGCTCCGCCTGAACGGCCCTCATGAACTCGGGCTGCGAGACGTTGAGTTTGGCGACGCCGGGCGCACCCTGCACCGTGAAGTAGTGCGGCCAATCGAACGCGGGAGCGATCTGGCCAAGCTCTCCAATCGTCATCATGTGATAGGTGTTGTGCGGATCACGACGCTGCACGCGCGTGAGCGATGCCTTGGCGAGCGCGGTCTCGATGCGCAGGGTTGCGTCAGCATCGGTCTTCGTCTGTCCGGCAGACTCGCCGCTGAGTGTTAACAATTGTTGGATGTACGCGACGTACTGTTCGCGCAGTTTTACGCTCTTGGGATCGGTTTTGAGGTAGTAGTCGCGGTCCGGAAGTCCAAGACCGCCGGCACCGAGTTCGACAATGATCAGCGACGAATCGATCGCGTCCTGTCCGGTGCTGGAGCCGAAGAAGAAGCCGCCGGGATAGGCGTGGTGCAAATCGGTGATCGCGGCGATAAGCTCCGGCTTTGTCTTCAGCGCATCGATGCGTGCAAGCGCTGGCTGCACTGGCTTCAAACCAAGCGCGTCGATCGCTGAGGTGTTCATGCACGCAGCGAAGTAGTCACCGACCTTCTGCTGCACGGGGGTGCGGTTCGCCGCCTTCGCATCAGCCTCCAGAATGCCCCACAAAAACTGCTGGTTGTCGTTACCGAGCTTAGCGTAAACGCTCCAGCCGGATTGATCGGCAGGAATAGGATTGTTCTTCTCCCAGCCGCCGCAGGAAAACTTGTAGAAGTCCACGCAGGGATCGACGGAGCGGTCGAGGCTCGTGACGTCGAGTGAAGGCGAATAAGGCATCGCCTGAATCGGCTGAGGCGCGGGTTGCTGGGCAGAGAGACAAATGGCAGGGAGCAAGAGCGCAGTACACGCCAGTGCCGCCAGAAGCTTCGAAGACATGGATTCTCCTGTGTGCATCATCCTACCTGTAAAGGCGTCTGCAACGCCAAATGCAATCGTGACTCCGAAGCCGGAGGTCAACCCAACAGAGATAGACTGTTTGCGGTTACTGAAACAAGCAGTGAGAAGGCGGAACGATGAGTAGTTTTTGGATGAAGTGTGCCGGTGCGGCTCTTGCTGTGGCGGTTATGAGTGCAGCAGCAGGGGCGCAGACAGCGCCAATAACCCTGAGTGTCGATCTGACGGACGCTCCACGAAAAATTCTTCATGCGACTGAGGTGATGCCGGTGACCGCGGGGCCGTTGACCGTGGTGTATCCGAAGTGGATTCCAGGCGAGCATGGTCCAACCGGACCAATCGAAAATATGGCCGGATTCTTTATCACGGCGAATGGGCAGCCGGTGAAGTGGGAGCGCGACAAGTTGGATATGTTCGCATATCACCTGACCGTGCCACAGGGTGTGACGAGGCTGGAGATGAAGATCGATTTTCTGGCGTCGTCGGCGCTCTCCGGCTTTTCCGCCGGTGGCTCGACGAGCGAAAACCTCGCGCTGCTGAGTTGGAACACGTTACTGGTCTACCCCGATGGGACGGACGCAAGCGAGGTGATGTTCACGCCATCGATAACGATACCTTCCGAATGGAAGTTTGGAACCGGGCTGGATACAAATCTTATTGAGACGATGGGTAAAATCTCGCACACTAGTTTCAAGACAGTTTCTCTTGAGCAGTTGGTCGATTCTCCTGTGCTTGCGGGCCGATACTTCCGCGAGGTGGCGCTGGCGCCGGAGATCACACCGAAGCACTACCTCGACATGGCCGCCGATGGGCCGGAACAGGTGGAGTTGTCGAAGGAACATATCGCAGAGTTCGATCGCCTGGTGCGGGAGACGGGCACTTTATACAAGAGCCGCCACTACGGTTCGTATCACTTCCTCGTAACGCTGAGCAATGAGGTCGCACACTTCGGACTCGAACATCATCAATCGAGCGACGACCGCGTGACGGCAACAACATTTACCGATGACCGCGAGTTTGTGCTTGACGGCCTGCTGCTACCCCATGAGTTCACCCATAGCTGGAACGGCAAATACCGTCGGCCCGCTGGCCTTGCGACGAACAACTATCAAAAACCGATGGAAGGTGACCTGCTCTGGGTATATGAGGGATTGACCGAGTACCTGGGCGATGTGCTTGCAGCGCGTTGCGGGATATGGACGCCGGATCAGTACAAGCAGCGCCTATCAACCATAGCCGCAGAGTATGACAATCGCCCCGGGCGGACGTGGCGTGACATCCGGGACACCGCAACCGCAGCGCAGATTCTCTATGCGGCGGGCGGCGGATGGGACAACTGGCGGCTCAGCGTGGACTACTACGACGAGGGCGAGTTGATCTGGCTCGATGTCGACACCACGATTCGCAAGATGACCAACGGCAAGAAGTCGCTGGACGATTTTGTGGCGAAGTTCCACGGGCTGGGTGGCGATACAGGGCCAAAGGTGGTGCCGTACACCTTCGAAGATGTAGTGGCAGGGCTGAACGGCGTCGTAACCAACGACTGGGCCACCTTCCTGCAGTCGAGGCTGAACTCGAACGCCTACCAGGCGCCCCTGGGTGGACTCGAGAACGGCGGCTACAAGCTGACGTACTCCGACAAGCCGAACGCCTGGAGCGCGATGGAAGACGCTCAGCGCGAGACCTTCAACTTCTGGTACTCGCTGGGTCTGCACGTGGGCAAATCGGGCACCGTATCCGACGTGCTGAAGGGCGGGGTCGCCGACAAAGGCGGCTTTGGGCCCGGAATGCATATTCTGGCCGTGAACGGACGCGCGTATACGCCGGATGTCCTGAAGGCCGCCGTGCATGATGCGAAGGACTCAGGCCCCGCCATAGAGTTGATCGTCCAAAACACCGGTTACTACAAAATCATCAAGCTGGACTATCACGGAGGCGAGCGTTATCCGCAGTTGGAGCGGGTGACCGGCGTTCCTGATCGGCTAAACGACATTCTGAAGCCCGAGGCAAAGTAACGCTCGGCCTAAGTTCACGCTGTCGGCATGGAGGAAACAGGAGCCGCGGCCGCGGAAAGATTGTTCTGCTTGAGCAGACGTTTCGCTGCGGCCGCGGCTTCTATTTCGCTGTTGATCTCTGCGCCGAGGAGGAGCATCAGTCCAGTGAGGTAAAACCACGTAAGAAGGATGATGACCGCTCCCAGGCCGCCATAGGTGACGGAGTAGTTGTTGAAGTAGTGCACGTAGATACGGAGACCGATGGAGGCCAGAAGCCACCCAATGATGCCGACAGCCGCACCCGGAGTAAGCCAATGCCAATGACTGGTCTTCACATCCGGTGCGAAGTAGTAGATGACGGCAAAGAAGAGTGAGAGAAGAACGGCCGCGAAGAGCCAGCTTAAAACTCTCGCAGTGTAAGCCACCATAGCGGCGAAGAAATGATGATAGATACGCAGGTAAGCCATGCGGGCGAAGAGATCCCCTCCAAGCATCGAAGTGAGGATAAGGGTGACCAGAATCATGAGAATGATGGTGACGCCGATGGCAGAGATTCGGGCGGCCAGATAGGAGCGGGTCTCTTTAACTTTGTAGACCACATTGAGGCTGTCCTGAATGGCGGAGAAGCCGACCGAGGCCGACCAGATGGCAAAGACCAGACCGAAGGTGAGTTTCCCACCAGTCGCCGCGACGGTAGTCTCGTTAAAGGTCGCGAGCACGGTTCCCATGGCCGCTCCGGGGATGACAATGGCGAGGTAGCCAAGAAGCGAGTAATAAATGTGCGAGGCGGAACGCGCGGCGAGGCCGAGAAGCGACGTCGCGGTAAAGAGGCTGGGAAACAGCGCAAAGATAAAGAAGAAGCCAAGCTCGGCTGCACGGCCGGCCAGATTGTCATCGAGCAGCGAGCGCCAGGTATGTTTCACAATCACGCGTACAGGAATGCCCTCCAGGTTCCAGAGGGAGCGCAGCGGGAACCGCGAAACAAATTCCCAGATGCGCCTCTGCACCTGTGGAGGAGGGTCGATGATCGGGTCGACATCGCTGATGGGGTACCTCCTTCAACAACCCGATTTTCATGTTGCGTCAATCGTCCACTGGCTAAAGTAGATGCGTTATCGCCGTATAACGTGGTTACCATTGGCCGTTTGCAAAAGTCTTAGTGCGTGGGAGGCAGGTTATGCATCTATTTCATTGGTGCTATCAATGCGTAAAGCGTGGCAGAGAAGGCCGTTTGCAATGAAGAAAATGGGGCAGATGTGGCGGCTGGTGCGGGAGAGCCACGAGCAGCCGATCACAGGAACCGCCCGCCCGGTAGAGCTGGTCGACGACGATGAGCTTGGAGTGACGTTCATCGGGCACTCCTCTTTCCTGCTGCAGGTAGATGGACGGAAGGTGCTGGTCGACCCCGTCTTTTCCAAGCGGCTCATCGTGCTCCGTAGGCAGCGGCAACCCGGCCTCCGAGTGGAGGAGCTGCCTCCGATCGATCTGATTCTGTTGACCCACGCCCACATGGACCATCTCGATATGGCGTCCCTTCGGCGCGTCATACGGGCCACCCGCAACCTGACGGGAGCAACTCCCGAGGTCGTCGTGCCCAAAGGCGTCGAGGATCTGGTGGAACGATTGGGCTTCGCGAAGGTTCACGGACTGGGATGGTGGGACGAGGCAGAGGTGGCAGGGCTCAAGGTCACGATGACTCCGTGCAAGCACTGGGGCGCGCGCATGTTTCGCGACGTACACCGCGGATACGGCGGGTATGTCGTCGAGGGCGGCGGTCAAAGGGTGTACCACTCAGGCGACACGGCCTACTTTGAAGGATTTAGTGAAATTGGCGCAAGGCTGAAGCCGGAGGTCGCGCTGCTGCCGATAGGAGCTTATTTCCCCGACGCTTACCGGTCGGTTCACACCAGCCCGGAGGAGGCCGTGCGCGGCTTCGTCGAGCTAGGCGCCGAGCGGATGGTGCCCATGCACTATGGAACCTTCCGGCTGGGACGCGAGCCGATGGACGAACCCCTCAAGCGCCTGGAGGCCGAGGCCGCGCGGCTGGGTATTAAAGGACGTGTAAAAGTTCTGGAAGAAGGCGAGACGATGCACCTTTGTCCCGCAACCAGCATCCCATAGTGCATGACGACTCTAACGGTAAATGCGAAGGCAAGCGGGGCGTTTGCGATTGGCGGCGATCTGACCGTCAACCGGTTGGGCTACGGGGCGATGCGGATCACCGGCGACGGGATCTGGGGTGAGCCCAGAGATCGCGAGGGCGCCAAGGCGCCAAAAAGGTGCTGCGACGCGCGGTCGAGCTCGGTGTGAACTTCATCGACACGGCAGATGCCTATGGGCCGGAGGTAAGCGAACAGCTGATCGGCGAAGCGCTGGCCCCCTACGCCAAGGGCGTCGTGATTGCGACCAAAGGCGGACTAACGCGGCAGGGCCCAAATCAATGGCTGCCGGTAGGCCGTCCGGAGTACCTCATCCAGCAGGTGGAGATGAGCCTGCGACGGCTGAAGCTGGAGCGGATCGATCTCTGGCAGTTGCACCGCATCGACGCGAAAGTCCCGGTGGAAGAATCATTGGGCGCAATCAAGAAGTTGCAGGAACAAGGCAAGATCCGGCACGTTGGTCTGAGCGAGGTGAAGCCGCACGAGATCGACCAGGCGCGCAAAGTGGTCGAGATCGTAAGCGTGCAGAACCAATACAACATCAGCGACCGGCAGCACGAGGATGTCGTCGAGTACTGCACCAAACACAAGCTGGGCTTCATCCCGTGGTTCCCTGTTGCAGCGGGCAAGCTGGCGCAGCCCGGCGGCAAACTCGATTCCGTGGCGAAGGCGCATGGCGCGACAGTATCGCAGCTCTCCCTGGCATGGCTGTTGCATCACTCTCCCGTAATGCTCCCGATTCCAGGAACGTCTTCGGTGCAACATCTCGAAGAAAACATCGCCGCTGCCGACGTAAAACTATCAGCCGCGGAGTGGAAAGAGATCGAAGACGCCGCGAAATAATCGTCCTTGCATCTTCGAAAAAGAGGGCCGCACAATTGCGGTCCTCTTTTTTTGTATAGAGGAACTGCCCAGCAAATCCTTCGCGCGCCGTGCGGACGGCTTGCTAGACTCTCACCATCATGAATCGACGGGACATGTTGAAACTCACCTCTGCCGGTGCCTTGGCCGCAGTGACACCAAGAGAAACCGCTGCCGAGGTTTCACACGACGCCGTCTCTAAGTACGACATCTTTGAGATTCCGTTCAAGGGGCCTTCTGGCGGCAATCCTTTTCTCGACGTTCAGTTGAAAACTGCCTTTTCGCTCGAACATCGCACGGTCACTGTAGACGGCTTCTACGACGGCTACGGAAATTACAAGGTTCGTTTCATGCCGGATGCCCTCGGAGAGTAGCGATACACGACCATCAGTACGTTGCTGTCATCAGCGCGTTGACAGCCCTGGCCCGACTGTTTAGCGGTGCCCACTCCACATGCACGTGGTGGGTGATAACCGCTGACCCCACCGTGTGAAGGTGTTCGGGAATCGGCCGGTTGGTGATTCTAAAAGGCTTATTAGTCGGCTGAGTGTCTAAAAACCGGTATTCTGGGCTATATTTGGCACCAAAATGGCACCAAATTTTTTAACCAGTGGGCGAGGGCCGACCGTGGCGGATCGGCCCATTTCTTTTCAAACTCCTCTGAGTCCTTTTTGCACCGTAACGTTCAGCATTTTCCTGATGATTACTTACGAAAGAGCCGACGAACCAGGCTGATCGTTGCCTCGATGAGTGACTTGGCGATTTGTCACTTACCGAGATTCAGACACTGCTAACTTCCGGATAGCTGAAACCCCGGAAGCATCTTGTCGCAAGAGGCTCAAATGGAACGGCTGTACGGGCGGTTTCAATGGAATGCGCCTTCTTCTGAAATTGCGTAATCCTAGATAGATCCGCGTGCCTTGGCTTCGGGTTTGTCGCTGTCAAGGAACGAGTGGAGACTGTAGGCCGCAGACGCGGCTGCCTCTAAGGCCTCCTTGACTGTCTTACTTAACTCCGCGATTGCGCTCCGGTCTGGCACGGCTTCGCCAGCTAACTTGATCAAGGCTGGCAACTGGAGCCACCAAATTAACTCCTCATAGGACTCCTTGACGAAATAAGTGTGCCCGTGGGCCTCGTGTACGCCGGTTAGCCAGCGGACATCGGCGTCGTCCCACAGGATAGGAGAGAGATTCGGGGTAGCCCGCTTCCGCTCCCTTGGCGCTTTGGCCGGAGCGGCACTCGTAGCAGTTGCAGATGCAGCGACGCCGTCAATTGGCACTGTTTCCACTCTTTCGTGTGGGGTGCTAGGAGCCTCGGGCGCGTACACTCCAGCTTCAACCAGCAGGGCAACCTTGACTCGGGCTGTCGCGCGCCAGCTTTCGTCCCCCTTCAATCCCAGTGATAAGTAGGAATGTGCCAAGGGTTCCCGCAGGCGTAATCGATCAAACAGATCGAGTGCGGCACGCTCCGGCTTCTCTGCGTCGATCGACTCAGCAAGCAGTTCCAGGACACACCAGCTAAGCACCGGACCCCAAATGGCGGTGGCTATCAATTCGGGACTGAGGCTAGGCAGTAATCGACGAGCTCCGTCCTTCCAAGGCGTAGGAAACAGACTCTCGAGTGCTGGGATGTCCATCGCAGCACGCACACGCTCGCGGAATTTCCTTGCGAGCAAGGCTGGATTCGTCGGTCTGACCGCTAGAGGTTCCCCTTTGCGAGCGCGATACGCGACCTGCGATTCGCGCAAGAAATCCTGGCTTCGTATCCAAGCTGTCTCAAAGAATTCCTCCTTCTGCAGATCGACATTCTTCTGCTTCTCCGAGCCTCTCGCCGCTTGCGGATGTTCAGACAGTTCGGCGAGTATTCGCACGAGCGCAGGGTCCAGCAGGCGGCGGAGGGCATCGTGTGCAGGCCGCAATGCCAGCTTGATTAGTTCATCTTCCAGATTGGGGACGCCGCGTCCGTTCAGCTCGTCACACAAGCGGTCCCATGGCTTGTCTGCGGTCGAACGCATCTCGCGCCAATCCATAAAGATGTGGCACTGATAGGCGTGCAGGTCGAGCTGCAGACCCTGTTCCGCGATAGTCGTTGCACGCCGCAGATATTCGAGCCCGGTCAGGGTGTCGCGATACGAAAGAACGGTCGCTGGGTCGCCGCTCAGCTCAAGGCCTTCCCTCAGCCGCTGATGGCGCAGTCCTCCCGAGTACTTGTCCGCATAGGCTGCCGACCAGTCGATGGTCCCCTTCGTTGTGGAATAGCGGTTGTTATAAAGGACCAGCCCACGCCGGTCTCCCCGCCGATTCGAGTAGGCGAAGACGTTTTCGTCCACTGTGCCGTTTTCTGTGTAGAAATCGTAGAGCAGGAAGTTGCTGCTCTCGGCAAAGAGCGAACGCTGGTGCAGCAAGGGCGCTATTTCGCGCTCATGGCGTTCTACCAGCCAATGGTTCGGCGTCTCGTCATACCGTGGCCTCCGATATTCCATGCCGTACTTCTCCGTGAACCCCTCTATCTGACCGTGACCGAACATCGGCAACCCCGGTAAGGTCGCCATCATTGCGGTAACGCCGAAGCACTTGTCGCCATCGCCAAACTGATCGATAGTCGTGCGCTCATCAGGGTTGCTCATGAAGTTTACGTAGCGCTTCATAATGTCAGGGTCGAACTCGAGCGTGTTTTTGAGCACCAGCCGATATTTTGCATTGTCCTCGTCACGCATCATGTTCATGAAGGCGCTGTTGTAGACACGATGCATTCCCAGCGTTCGGACGAAATAGCTCTCCATCAGCCAGAAGGCCTCGGCCAGCAATAATGTCCCCGGAACCTCGGCAGCTACTCGGTCTACGACTTCCCGCCAGAACTCATGCGGCATATGCGCGTTGAATTCGGTGTTAGACATGCCATATTCGGCGCGGGAGGGAATCGCTCCGCTGCTTCCAGGTCCTGGAAACCACAGGCGGTGAAAGTGGCGCTTTGCCAGGGTCATTGCCGCGTCAAACCGGATGACCGGGAACAAGCGTGCCACGTGGAGGATGGTCTGGATCACCTGTTCGCGCACTGCAGGGTTCAGGTAGTCAAGTTGGGCGGTATCGTTCCACGGGAAGCTCGTGCCATCATTGCCGTGATAGATGTACCTCGTCTCTCCCGACGCCCGGTCGCGCCGTTGGAATACCACCGCTGCGTCGGTCTGCTCGTAGTAGTGGCTTTCGATCTTGATCTCCACCCGGGGGTCCTGTGACAGATCAGGTCCATCAAAGTTGTAAATGGGATACGGTGGATCCTGTCGCGAAATGAACCAGTCCGGATGCTCTACCACCCACGGTGAATCGATACCCATATGGTTCGGCACCATGTCGCTGGCCAATCGGATGCCGCGTGCGTACGCGCGATTCCGCAAGTTCACGTAAGCGGGTTCGCCCCCAAGGTCCTCGGCGATGTTGTAATCGAAGAGCGAGTAGGCCGAAGCCACCGCATCCGGGTTTCCACACAGCTGCTTGATCGTTTGCGAGGCGCGGCTACGCTCCCAGATACCGATCAGCCAAAGCGAGTTCATCCCGCGACGAGCAAGCGTATCCAATTCTTCGTCCGGGATTTGGTCGAGCCGCGTAATCGGCCTCCCATGTTTCTTGCTGAGTTGTGCGAGCCACACGTAAGTGCTCTTGGCGATTAACACGGCGCCTGGCATCCAGGCCACGTCCGCGCTGAACTTCTCAGATTCTTGGGCCGAATCCCCATACTGAGGCACCTCCGACTGGCTCACAATCGAGGGCCATTGCTGCTGGCCGCTCTCCCTGCGACGTCGTGCAGCAGCGGCGGCGGCCTCTCCAGCGGCTCTGGCAGCTGCCTGAGCTTCGGCGTTCGGCGGATTGAATTGCGCCCAGATGGCCAGGTCTTCTTCGTGTAGGATCTCGCCCGCGATCGATAATAAGCGGTCGAGACTGTCCCCGATCAGCCGTCTCCACTTCATCCGGATCAGATCAAGTTGCTCCCTCAGCGAGCCTGGAGCGGCCACCGCGGGCGCTCGCAACACGTCAAACAGGCTCTGCGGCTCGGAGTCCTCCATCGGTACAAGGGGTCGGGTCGCAAAATACGCCGGTAGCTTCTCCACGACGCTCTGATAAGCGGTTTGCTCCGCCAGACCCCTGTCCTCGAACAGCTCCTCGAATGGCCGAAAGGCCTCATTGCGGTTGGCCATCCAAAGCAGCATCATCTCTTCCAGCGCGACCGCCCGGTGCGGTGTGCCGGCGGTGGAACCTCGCAGCCATTCCATCGGAGTTTGCAGCGCGTGATAGACGCTGGTGCCCGGAAACTGCTCCACAAAGGTCAGCAGCATTCGGTCCAACTCATCCGATCCGATGCGCCCGGCGAACCAGGTAAGGGCATCTGTCATTACGGCCGGATCAAGCTCTTGCCGGTAGCGCGCCAGGAGTACATGACTGGCCTCGTCAATCAAACCCATGGCGTAAAGCGCTCCTGCATGCACCGCTCGCCCTGGATACTTCTGCACATCACGGACCTGATTCATCCGGTGCGCAAACTCACGGCATGCCGACACATTTGCGAAAACTACGTTGCCCGTAAAGGAAAAGAGATTTCCCGCGAACTGGTAGCGGTCTCGAGCGCCTTTCGAAATGTGAAATTCCATCATCGTGAACGTGTCCCAATCAAAATCTGGTATTCGTCATTTGCCGAAGTGTTGAAACCCCGGGCTCAACCCCAAGATTCGCACTAAAGCAATACGCAAGATCGTCCAGGTGAGTCAAGCAAGAATGCCATATCACGTCCACTTTTGTTTTAGCCAGCCGGCCAAATCGAAGGTGGTTTGGAAGCCTTCTATGTCAAAAGTTTTCCCGCGCGTCATTTTAGACGCCTGAAAGTACTCGAAACTCGGCGGTCTAATTCTCGATCTGTACCATCAGTAGTTCAGGGCAGACCCGAGCGGGGCAAGGCCGTAAGTTCCTTCCACTCATATCTAGTCACCAGGGCTACGTTCTGCTTGCCGCAAGCTTCATTGGGATCTTTTTTGCCAACCTGAACGCAGGTGGAGACTCCCGTCTCCTCAATCCCGTATCAGCCTAGTGCCTTGGCTTGACGTACCATCTCGACGAGCACCGCACGAGTGTCTTGCGGAGTAGCGACCTCTCGGAGGAAGTTGATGCGAGCACCTTGACTCCATCAGTCGTCTTCAACCTGAGTGAAAAGCCCAAGCGATCGACCGAAGTCATCGTTGCTTCGGTTGCATCGATCCCTGCATGCGACCTGGCCAGCAGGATCATCGCATCGACATGATCAGCGTTTATGTGAGTGAGGATGCTGGGCGCGGCCTCGGCTAATGGGTCCGGGGCCGCGTGCTTATAGTCCTGGGCCTCAACCCAGCCCATTACGCCAAAGCCCCCGACGTAGTAGAGGTCGATGGGCTGGAGCCGGAAGAAGCTGAAGTCGGAGAAGTCAACCCAGTAGCGGCGATTCTCGTGGCGAGCCAGGTATCTCTTCCGAGCGTCACTTACATCGTTCTCAGGCACAGGTTCGGCATTGCCGATCAGGGTCGCCCGGGCCGTCCCAAGCGCATCACCCTCGGCCCCTGCCTGCCCGACGAAGAGGCTGCATCGGGCGTCGGCCTTCAGGTTCTGGGTGTGCATGGCCATATTGCTGATGAGGAAGAGGGGCTGCCCGAAAGAATCGAGCGCGAAAGGCATCAGCGAGCCAAAGGGAAACCCCGGGTGCTTGCGAGAAAGCGTCGACAAGGTGGCAACCGAGGTTAGTGACATAAGGGTGCGGATGCGCTCAGCGTGGCTTGGTTCCGCTAGTTGCGGCAGCGCTGGCCCGGTGAATGCGTGTTGACGGGGTACGGTAGTTTCGCTTAATGACATAGATTCCCTCACGTTTCTTCTATGGTAGCGATTGCATCCATTCCGCGCTGTGCGGCCCGCAATGGGCTCATAAAGGAGGTTATAAACGGCGGGGTCGTATTCGTGGCGGTGCTAATCCGAGAGCTGGTTCGTCCGAATTGAGTGCTTGCAGCCGCTTCTGAATATCGCTACACAGTAAGGTGACGGAAATGCCTCCGAAGTACGCCGGATAAGGCTCAAGGCGACGCAGGGCAGCCTGTAATAATCGCGTAGTTCCAAGTGGATTTTTGCGTTGGAGATGGTGGAACGCGGCGGTTACCTGGATCAACCCTTGCAGGAATGTTTTCTCCGGCTCCTGAGATTCCAGCCACCGGCTCTCCCACGCCTCATGTGCTGCAAAGAACTCACCCGCCTCGTACAGTCGTAGTCCTTCCGCAAGTGAGCCTTGGGTCCAATCCAATGTCATCGACTGTACGCCCTCTGCCACAAGCTAGCATCGGAAAGATTGCGGGCCAAGCCAACCCCGGTCAATTTTCGAAGAGCCCTCGGAGCCAGGGGCCGGCGTAGATGCCGACGCAGTACTGAGTTGTCCATCACGACCGATTTCCGGGAAGAACAAGGTAGCGCTCGGCCGTCTGCGTCTACACACTTCGGAAGCTTCGAGGTGAGCGCTTTGGCCTGTTGGCGTTAACCGACGACTGAGCGGAAGCCGATCGGCGGCTTCCTTCAAGTCGCTGTATCCGAAGCGCCCCCGCCCTGAGAGAATGCAACTACGCACTGTTGCGTCAGGGGCGCTCCAGATACAGCACTGAGACTTCTCGGTAGCAATCTGCCTGCGATCCGCAAAGACGCGTGCAGGGGTCAGAGCAGCTTTCCCATGTAAACCTAGTGATGGGAGAACGATGAGGAGGGGCTCTGCTCAGCGTTTGCTTCGAGGTCCATTCGTTCGATTAGACCGTTTTCGGTGGTATAGGCATGCCAAACCTCGCTGTCGGAAAGCACATCCCCACCAAGGCTCTTCACGAGCTGACAAGGGGGTATATATATAGGGATGAAACAGAGAACGTTTCGTGCATTCTCGGCCGCGGTAGGCACCAGTCCAACGTGACGCCCCGCACGGGAAAGAGGTTGAGACGAAGGATGAGGTAGGAATCCAATATGAAAAGCACCGATCAGCAAGGCATGTACGGACCGAAACTCCTCTCCCGTTTTCGAGTGGCGGCAGGCGGGTGTTTGACAGTGGATTGGCCGGAGAAGTCGACTTTTGCGATCACTCGGATAAGTTCCGACATTGGGCTCTCAGAGTTCACGGAGACTGTCCAGCCAGGACCCGCCATACTCATGGCGGTAGCCATCAAACCGATTGCCGCGAGAGATTTTCAGCATCGCTTCAACGGCAAGGCTGTGAAGGCACCGTCGCTCCAAGCCTTTGGAACCAGCGTTATAGACGCACGCGGAAACCCCATGTGCTTTGTCGGTTCGAGATTTGATTTTCTTCATTTTCACATTCCACTCGCGGGACTGGACGACATAGCACTGGATCACAAAATGGCGCCCATCGACACTTATCGCTTTGTCCTCGGCGAAATGGACCTTGCCATGTCGCAGATCGCGAAAATCGTACTGCCCCATATCCATGCGGATGGCTCTACCTCTCCTCTGGCCTTGGACCATCTGAGTCTGTTGCTTGGGGCACATCTGCTAGATCGTTACGCGGGGATCAAGAAACCATCCGCTGTCCCTGTTGGGGGCCTTGCACCGTGGCAGATGCGTCGAGCTCAAGAGATGCTTCGAGCGCACCTCTACGGCAATATTCGCGTGCAACAACTTGCAAGGGCATGTGAGCTTTCCGCGAGCCATTTTGCTCGCTCATTCAAGGTGAGTTTTGGGGTGTCCCCGATTCAATGGGTCATAGGGCAACGCGTCTCAGTAGCCAAACAGCTGCTAATTCAACGAAAGACCTCGCTCAGTGATGTTGCGATACAGTCGGGATTCGCGGATCAGTCTGCAATGACGCGAACATTTGTCAGCTGTGTTGGGGTCAGTCCGGGACGTTGGAGACGCGAGCAGTTGGGGAACACAAGGCTTGTTTCGTCATCTGCTGCAAATGGAGCGGAGGCGGTCCAATTCTGACCCGATTATGAGGAACAGAGTCAGAAAGTAAAACGCGAAAGACGAAATCACTTCTTCCTGCGTAACCGCATTGATTCGACGGTAGGCAGCCCTACGAATTCGACAGCAGACAAGGCCTTAAACAGCAGAATCGTTCAAGAACGGACGCAGACGAAGATCCTATGGTCTAAGCCGAGGGTCAGGAACAACGCTGAGCCGGATCTATCAAATTGGGGTAGATGTCCAATGGCTAGTCTCTTGCGTGCGGTCCCGCGTTGACGACACCAACTTCGGGCTGGGGAGAAACACAAATGAATCGCCGTGGGCTGAGGCAATCATCGCGGCAATTTACTGTTCTGCAATTTCTGGGTGCGCTCGGGCGCCCTTAGTCGACGTGTTCGGTTCTTACTTCCCAGCTTGGCTGGTCTCCTTGGCCGCATCTGTCGTCCTGTCCTTTCTAGTTCGTTTGCTGCTGCTCCGATATCGGCTTGAAGGGGAGGTCGGACCCCTCCAACTGTTCTATCCCTGCCTGATTCCGTGTTTACCTGCCTGATATGGCTTATCTTCGCGCGATGATGAAACGAGTTGAATAGCCATGACGCCGGAGCGAATTCTTGGAGTTAGCGTTATGACCATTTTCATTCTCGCTCTCGGGGTCGGTTCTGTTTGTTACGCCATTGCATCCCGGGACAGCCATACGAACGCCACAGCAGACTACGCCTAAAACGGCAGAATCATTCAAGAACGAATGCAGACGAAGATCCTATGGTCTAAGCCGAGGGCCAGGAACAGCTCTGAAAGCGATCTGTTGGATTGAGCGCGACCTATGGTCGTATTCCTTGCGGGCGGTACCCAGAGTGGCGGACCCTTGAGCGGATCTGAGCGTGACTCGGAGACGCAATCAACCTAACAGGAGAAGAGCCATGTCGAATGTCAATCTCAACGAAACTGCGCCGACCCAATTCCAGGATATCGGCGGTGTGAGTCTCGCCTACCGGCGTTTCGGTAAGGAAGGCGCCCCGCCGGTGGTGTGCTTTCAGCATTTCACCGGCACGATGAACAATTTCGATCCGATCCACACCAACCGCTTGGCGCAAGACCGTCCGGTGATCTTGGTCGATTACCGGGGCGTCGGTCGCTCGGGTGGCGAGATGCCGGACTCGATCCCCGCTACCGCGGCCGACATCATCGCCTTCGTCAAGGCGCTCGGCTTGAAGGAGATCGATCTATTCGGTTTTTCGATCGGCGGTATGGTCGCGCAGCAGGTGGTGCTTGACGCGCCCGAACTGGTGCGACGCATCCTCCTCGCAGGCACGGGCCCGTCGGGCGGCGAAGGCATGCAGGAATTTTCGCGCGAGGTGATGGACATCGTCAATCGTCCGAACAGCACCGAGCAGGAACGCACGCTGGACCTGTTCTTTTCGAAGAGCCCGACGAGTTACGCGGCGGGCGAGGCTTGGCTCAAGCGGATCGCCGCGCGAAAGCTGGACCGCGAACCGGAAGCGAAGCCACAGGTCGGCGAGGCCCAGCTCGTCGCTCTTGCTAAATGGGGTGCGATCCCCGCGAACTACCGCTACGGCGATTTGAAGAAGATCAAGCAGCGCACGCTCGTCGTCAACGGCAAGGACGACATCATGGTGCCCACCATAAATTCCTACATCCTTCAGCAGCATCTACCGGATGCCCGGTTGATCCTCTACCCGGATTCCGGGCACGGCTCGCACTTCCAGTTTTTTGAAGAGTTCGCCGAAGAGGCCGCACGCTTCTTCGCCGCAGCTTGAACCCA